>JAEEGL012697597.1_pt1 | contig 113455 bp, 99 predicted proteins | sample 9134231 | NCBI WGS metagenome assembly JAEEGL01 (sample SAMN16246548, study PRJNA631951) | gut metagenome | biome: gut microbiome; feature: rumen; material: fiber-attached | host: Bos | place: Iran: Karaj | collected 2018-10
AACGTCACAAACGGAACCCATAGCCACGATAACGCGGTCTGCGTCCTGAGCGCCGTAATAGTTGAAGAGATCGTAGTCTGTACCGAGCTTCTCGTTGATCTTCTTCATGTACTTCTCAACAACTGCGGGAAGTGCATTGTAAGCGGTGTTGCATGCTTCACGATGCTGGAAGAATACATCGCCGTTTTCGTGAGAACCGCGCATAGCGGGCTTCTCAGGGTTGAGAGCGTGCTCTCTGAATGCCTTTACGGCGTCCATGTTGCACATTTCTTTAAGGTCTGCGTAGTCCCACTTCTCGATCTTCTGGATCTCGTGAGAGGTACGGAACCCATCAAAGAAGTTAAGGAAAGGAACTTTGCCTTCGATAGCTGCAAGGTGTGCAACGGGTGAAAGGTCCATTACTTCCTGGGGGTTGGTCTCCGCAAGCATAGCGAAACCGGTCTGACGGCATGCATATACGTCGCTGTGGTCACCAAAGATGTTGAGTGACTGTGTAGCTACAGTACGGGCTGATACGTCAAATACGCAGGGAAGCTGCTCACCTGCAATCTTGTACATGTTCGGGATCATAAGGAGTAATCCCTGTGATGCTGTGAATGTGGTTGTGATCGCGCCTGCTGCGAGGGAACCGTGAACAGTACCTGCTGCGCCGGCTTCAGACTGCATTTCCACAACCTTTACCTGGTTGCCGAAGATGTTCTTCTGTCCTGCTGCAGACCACTGGTCAACGGAATCCGCCATCGGGCTTGAAGGCGTAATGGGGTAAATAGCTGCAACGTCAGTAAAAGCGTACGCCACGTGAGCCGCTGCGGTATTACCGTCCATAGACTGTTTTTTTCTGGACATAATGATCCTCCTTAGTTTTCAGGGCATACTAAACCCTGTATATGCTCAACATAATAGCACTTTTTTTAAGACTTGTAAAGAAGAAGAAATAAGAAGATCAATGTTTCATTGCCAAAGCTATGCCGCCTCCAAGGAGCACAACGTTCGAACCGATGAGCAGGTATATTATCCACCACGGAACACCGGTACTCTTTTCCGATGAAACATCCGAGGTTGTTGACAGCTTTGTGCCGTCTTTTGTCTCGACCTTTACCTCTGCGCCGGAAAGCGGGATATCCTTTTCATCGATGATGACAAGCATGCCGTCCCCGTACGGCTCCACGTTGTAATCGGCAGCGCCGATCTCCGCTCCGTTGACCGTGATCTTTGTTATGCCGGATACAGCCTTATCGAAATAGAAAATCTTTCCCGAACCGGCTTCGATGCCTTTTCCGGACTCTGCGGCAATGCTGCCGGCATTGACACTCCTGCCGTCCGAAAGAGTGATCACAAGCTCGCCGTTCACGATCTTAACATCCGTAATGCCTGTTCCGTCCGCGCCGTCCTTGCCGTCCGCGCCGTCCTTGCCGTCTTTACCGTTCAGGCCGTCCCTGCCGGGCGTTCCCGCATCACCTTTGTCACCTTTGTCGCCTTTTTCGCCCTTTTCTCCGGCTTCTCCGGTCTCGCCCTTGTCGCCCTTTTCGCCGCGGGCTCCTGTCTCACCCTTGTCGCCTTTTTCTCCGCGGGCACCGGTCTCACCTTTGTCACCCTTATCGCCTTTTGCGCCCTGGGCACCGGTCTCGCCTTTTTCACCGCTGTCGCCCTTTTCGCCCTTGGCGCCGGTCTCACCTTTATCACCCTTGTCACCCTTATCGCCCTTTATTGCGAGAGGAACGGAGATCTTGATGGTTCTGCCGTCGGTCAGCGTGATGGTGTAGATATCGGAACCGTTTTCCGAAACGCCGATATCCATTGATGCGATGCTTACGCCCTTCTTAACGGCAAAGTTGCCTGTTGAACCGTCTGTATAGTAGATCGTGTAAATATCTTCGCCGTTAACGGTCTTCGAATACGAGATATCGTATATCGTGCTCTGGGTCTCGTGAAGGAGCGTGATGTTTTCAACGCTTTCAATGGAACCGGAAGCACTGCTCTTCGTGGTAATGCCGAATTTGTATTCTGTACGGCCGTTTACAGTGGGACAGATGTAGGATGTAACATCACCGTTCACTGTTGCAATCCGGCTCCTGCTTCCTGACTCGTCATACTCGTAGAGAACAAAGTTGCCTACAGGACGGTTTTCTGATGCGGGATTCTCCCACTCCAGCTTGATGAAGCGGTTCCCGTCGTTATCCACTACAATATGCGCCGAGAAATCTTCAACCTCGGGAGCAGGCGCGGAAATGTTGAATACACGGTAGCCGTAGAACGGAACCTCTTCTGCACCGGCCTTTAAGCTTCGTGCCCATTTACCGAATTCCCATGTGAACTGATAGCATCTTACCTGGTCCTGAGTCATTCCCTCGCCGATAAGGGCGTTCTCGCTTATATTCTGTACCTGGCCCGAGGAACCGTTTGCCTTAGTCTTTGTCTTTGATGATCCTTCGGAATTGCCGTAATCCAGATTCACATAGCCGCCGGCCCATGCCTCACCTGCGCTTCCGCCTACACCGCCGCCAAACTGCAACGTCATGCTGTAAGAGAAGCCGTGTGTTATTTCAGTAGATTCCGTCTGTGATGCGGATGTCGACCATTCACTTGCCATTGCGCCGCCCGCATAACCAAGCTGGTATGACTGCTTTGAAAGCGATACAGCCTGAGTTCCCTTTTCAGTTGTTCCCGCATCACTCCAGTTTCTCCAATACCTGAAGGGATCGCCCTCGTTTCCGTCCGGAAGATCCAGACCGGTGATCTTGCTGAAGGTCTGGGTGTTGTACCTCTTGTTATATTTCTCCGCAAAGGTATTATAGTCATCAACGCTCAGCATATAATATGTGGGAGAAAGCGGTACCTTAATGGTGTGACCGCACTCGATCCACCTTCCGTTCTGGTAAATATCAAAGAAATACCACAGTTCGGGAATTCTCGAAATAACTACCGCATCATTTTCCTGAACAAGGAATGAAGCCGTTGATGTGGTCTCATAAGCTTTTTCGAAGCTTTCGTCCCAGTCGAGCGAATATCCCATCTCCAGCGAAAGTTTTCCGATGCCCGCCGATACCTCGGCTGCGAAGCCCACACCGAAGGACACGCTGTTTCCCGTAGAACTTGAGTAACCATAGCTGGTTTCAAGTGAATATGATGTACCGCACGGATCCTGATATCCGCCCTTTTCATCAACCTCCGCAAAATACGGGCCGGCCTGCAGAACCGCAAGGATTTCCGGGTCTGTATAAACATAACCGGTCTTTCTGTAACGGGCAAGAAGGCCGTCGTTGTTAAGGTCAAGAGCCATCGGTACGACGCTCATATAGCTTCCGTCCACCTCTTTCATGATCTTCGAGGCTTTCGCGTAATTCCGGTCGATATAATTCGTATAATCGGTACGGATATCGCTGCCCGCATATTTTGTGCAGACTCCGAAAGAAGTTATCTTTCCGGAAGAATCCTTTGTATCGCTGTATTCAGAACCGCCGGCGATACCTATGTAAACGTTGCAGTTGCGCTTGCCTGTTCCGCTCTGCTTAAACCAGACGGTGTAAACGACCTGCTCCCTGCCTGCTTCGTTATGATCGAAGTTTCCGACAGCGGCATTGCCTATCCAGTAAACATCCGTTCCGGTATTGTCACCCAGGATAGTGTTAAAGGTCTGTGTCATGAGCAAAGGAGTGTAAAGCGCTCTGCCGCTGCCCGACTTAAAGCTGTAGAGGATACCTGCCAGGAACACCTCTGCCTCTGCCGCTTTACCGTTGGTCCTTACGCATGAAAGGCTGAGCTGGGGATACATGAAGTAGTTGTTCTGATACTTGTTCACGCTGTGTTTCATAAACGTGCTCATGCTGAGCGTTGACAGCGGGGCTCTTGTATAGTTCGAGCCTGCGGAACCGTTGATCACCGCCGTGAGCATCTCTGTTGCGTTCAGATTGCCGATACCCGTGACTTTCTGGAAGGAACCGTTTACGATCGTTCCCTTTACGTCCTGCGATGTATAACCGGCAACAACGATCTCATCCATGCCGTCGTTGTCAACGTCACCTGCTGCGATCGCGCCTCCCATCATGACGGTATAAGGATAAACTTCTGTGTTGCTTGAGGAATTATAGGATATTCTGCTGCCTCTGTCATACATCCAAACAGGCGCAGAGAAGGACCACCCGTTAGTAAAGCTTGCTATTTTTACACCTGTAGCAAAGAATTCGATCGAGCTTACAGCCTTGTCTTTCCAGCCGTCCGTCGCGTTGCCCGAAGTATTATGGAAACCGAAGGAATAAGCAAGCTGGTCTTTGCCGTCGCCGTTGAAATCGCCTGTTGCAAGGCTTACGACCGGTTTATACTTTGTTGCCGTGTTATTATATTCGTTGTTAACGATATCCGAAGACAGTGAACGGATCTTCGTTGCAGAAAGCGAGCTTCCGGCGAGTTTGATCTCGTAAAGATTCACATTGGTTCCGTCGCCGCAGCTGTAAACGATAACGGAATCGATACCGTCATTGTCATAATCGCCCGCCGTTATAGCAACGAGGTTTTCCATTTCGAAAGCAAAGGGCTTTGCCGATGCGATCCAGCTCGCGTTGTCAAGCTTGAGCCTGTATGATGCGCCCGTAAGCTGATTCTGGAATACAACGCCCACATAATTGTCCGCAGTGATACCGACATAAGCAGCATGATCTTTCCTGCCGCTGCCCGTTGCATCAAGGCCTGTTCCCTTCATGAAACGGTAGTAGGATGTACCGTCTCCAAGCCCGCTCTTAGAACCCGTATGCTGGCCCGAATTGACCATGTTGGGGCTCTTTACCCACGAAGTGTTCCCACTCTCGCTGGTGATCCTCATATCGAGATTATCATAATAAAACGCATTTGAAATATCTTTGTTTGCCCAAAACAGAAACAGTTCGTGCTGTTCTGTCAGAAGGAACGGTCTGTCTCCCGTTCCGTAGATGTTTCCTGCCAGCTTATCATAATCTGCCGGTTTAACACCGTCCACATTGAAGATCTCCTCAATGGAACTGTAGGTGCTTGTAGGCTGGTTTTCGCCGTCATCCGCCAACACCGGGCTGATATGGGAAAATACCATAACAGCGCTGATAAGCAGGCACAATACTGTTTTTGTTTTTGCCGCGATTCCCTTACGTTTCATATCCAAACCTCACTGTTTATTATTTGATGCCGGACCGCAGCCTTTTGTCCTGTTTTCCGGCTCTCTGCTGTTATAACGATCAATGTTTTGAAAATGTCGGCAAAAAATAAAAAAACCGCAAAATTTTTTTTCGCGGTTTTTATCATGTATTTTTATAAGCTGAGTGTCACAGCGCCGGATCTAAGCCCCCGTGTCTTTCCGTTTGCGTCACTTCTTCACCCGGATATCCGTAAGGGCGCACTGGTCGCCCGTTACCGTAACAAAGATGTTCTCGGTCCTGTCGGTCACCGTTGTGGTGTTTTTTACTTTTATACCGCAGTTTTCGGTGCTCATGACTATCCTGTTGCGCCGGCGTCTGAAGTCGATCCTGCAGTCGTAGCCGTTCTTGTTGTCTTTTTTCCAGGTGTCCCAGGTATCGAACCCTTCGAGGCGGTTTACCTGGGTATCGTTCTGCGCCGTTCCGTTATAGGTGGCATTCTCGCCGTCAAGGCGGATACAGGCAAGCTCGCGGTAGCCCGGGCCGTCCGGTTTTCCGTCATCCGAAGAAAAAACAAGGATAAACGGGCAATGCCATATCAGGTTTGCAGTCGGAAGCGACATAGTGTGGAATACAAGCCGCATCCCGTCCGAAAGCGGGACAGGCTCTGTCCATGCCGATCTGTACCCTTCTATCTGCACGTTCGGGATATCGCCCTCCACGCGGTCGATAAAGCTTACTTCCTCTGCGATCCTCGGAATATCCCCTTCCGCAACCTTCACGCCGGTCTCTGCCACTTCCGTGCTCCTTATGGTGCAATGCTCCCCGGCTATCCCCATATACGCAAACCTTGCGGCATCGGGAAGCGCCACAACGAATACAGTCTCGCGTCCCATTCCCGATACGGCCAGCCGTACATGGTCTCTGAACCTTGCTCCGGTAACGGTGTAGGAGACAAGCCGTTCGGTACTGCCGGCAGCAGCATCCTGCCCGCCGCTTTCTGTCTCCCCGGCGGAAACGTCGATATTTCGTGCGGCATTTGCCACAACGTGGCCGTCAAACCAGATCTCGGCATACTCAAGATAATTCAGTGCCCGTATGGACCTGTCATCATTATGGGTACAGCCGTCATAAGAATCGAAAAGAACTATGGCAGGAATGAGGGCTTCCGGCCCCGCATCTTTATCGGGTCTTACGGTAAGCTGTATCCTTATCTCGTTCTCCGACAGCTTTATGCCGTCCGAAACCTCTTCTTTGTACTCGCCAAAGTGCATTTCACCGCCCTTTGCAAGATCCGTATCGGCCCTGTTCCCGTCATCATCGACCACTCTCATCTGATATTCCGTATCGGCATCTATAAGCTCGACAACCGCCTTTACGAAGTCCGGATCGAATTCCGTACCGGCCCCCTTTAAGATCTCCTCCCTGACAGTCCTCTGCGGAAGCGGCTCATTAAAGATACGCCTTGATGTCATGGAGTCGTAAAAATCCGCTACGGCCACGATCCTCGCCGCAACAGGGATCTCTTCTCCCTTCAGTCCTTCGGGATATCCCTGTCCGTCATATCTTTCGTGATGCGATCTGGCTCCTTCTTTTAGGAACGGGTACTCGGTGATCCCGGAAAGGAGCTCTACGCCCATATCCGCATGCTTCTTGAACACAACGCTCTCTTCCTCGGTCAGGTCGTTCTCGTCGCTCACGATGGCATCGGACAGGCTTATCTTTCCGACATCATGGAGCAGTGCTGTATAGTAGATCTCGTCACAGTCTTTTTCGTCATACCCCGCTACTCTCGCAATCTCCTTTGCATATGAAGCAACGCGCGCCGAACTTCCCCTGGTACGCGGATCCTTTGCATCAATAGCCACGGCGAGTACACCGGCAGTCTGGGAAAACAGACGCTTCATGCTCTCCTGCTCGGATCTTAAGTGGTTGATCGCTATCCTGTTGGCCGCTTCCACCCTCTCGTTAAGGTCAAGAAAGGCAAAGAGATACACGACGATGACCATGATAACGGCCATCATATCCATCCACGAAATGCCGTATATGACAAGCTGCACCAGTGAAGAGGATATGCACCCGACAACGAAGAGATAAAGTGAAAAAGCAACCTTTCCCTTAAGACGTTTCCTGTGAACGATCATCATCACGAACATGAGAATAAGGATCGAATACGGGAACAGGAAACTGATGAAATACAGTCCCGATCTATGATAAGTGTTGGTTTCATCAAAGGTATAATACAGTCCCGTAAACTGCGACACGATAACAAGTACAGCGGCAACGCACGCAAAATAATCGCATATGAGCAGCGGGACCGGAGCACGCTTCAGGCCGCCTTCGCTCACCAGCACATCCTCCATGTACAGGTTAACGCATTCAAGGACGACAACGGTCATAAGGAAAACCAGAAAGTTGCTTATCCGGACGGCATAGTACCCCGCCTCTCCCGACACGCCGTGGTAAATATATGCCACGCGGTCGGCAAAGAGCCAGGTAGCAGAACATATTTCCATTGTGAGCAGGATAAGCTTCCTCCGTAACGGAAGTGTCCGCGTAAGCGCGGTAAACAGCGCGATGATCAGACAGATGCTCGCAAGGCCGAGCATTATGTCTGTCTGGTAACTTTTTAGAAACGCGATCATTTCGAAGTCCTTTCAGTACTTTTCGTCATGCCTTTTGTTTCGTGAAAAAATCTTCAAGGTTCTTAAGCAGCTCCGCTTTACCGATGGTCTTTAAGAAATACCCTTCGGGTTTAAGGGAAACAACCTTCATAACGCTCTCTTTATCGCTCTTTCCCGTAAGGAACATAACAGGGATGTCGGAAGTCTCGCTGTCGCTGCGGAGCATCTCGAGCACCTGGGGGCCTGTTGTGATCGGCATCTCGTGGTCGAGCAGGATAAGATCCACCTTGTTCTTCCCAAGCCACTTTATAGCCTGTAGACCCGAACTTGCCATTGAGACCTTGTAGGAATCCCTTAGCCACCCTCTTACGAGCGCAAGGTAGTTCGGATCGTCGTCAACAACAAGGATGCTCTTCTGGTACTCTCCTTCGTCGAGTTTCTTTAAGAAAGCGTTGACCGCCTTGATAAACTCATCATTGTTCACGGGACGGCTGAAGGTCCTGTGGACCAGCTCCCCCGGGAAACGGTCGCAGACACAGTCAATATCCCCCTGCTCCCCGATGATGATCATCTTGACGTCTGTATCGGCCATCTTGTCCGTAAGGAAATGCAGCGTATCTTCGCCCGGCCTTACATCATCATCCATGAACATCACCACAAGTGAAGGGTCTTTCCACTTGTCATTGATGGAATCCACGTCCCAGCAGACAAAATCGCATTCCAGCCTTGCGTCCTGGATCTTTTTTACCAGAACACGTGTAAGAAATGTCTGTTTTTCACCTATCATCAGTATCCTGTGCAGCATAATCATCCTTTCTGTCCGATGCCGGCTCCTCTTTATTCACCAAGGTTTTTCTCCATTTCGTCCCAGCTGAAGGTCTTAAGCAGCTTCCCGATCTTTGCGAGCCTTTCTTTATCTTCGGCCGGGAGCCTGTATTCCTTAAGCTGTTCAAGAGTCATCTCGACCGCGTCGTAATCCATCTGCGGTATGAACTCTTTAAGCGCTTCGTATGCTTCCTTCAGTTCTTCCGGCGATATCTCCGGCTTCCCGGTATCGTCTTCACCGGTATCGTCCGGGCCTCCGAGCCTGCGGAGCTTTTCGCCCAAAGCCCTGTAATCCGCTATAAGTCTGCCGGTATTTGCGTCGATAAACTCCATATTCTTTGCATTTCCCGCATCCTCAAGCTTCTGGCAAAAGGCAGACATTTCAAGGGCACCGATGATCCTCGCGGAACTTTTTAGTGCGTGTACCTTTACGGTGTAAAGCTTTATGTCGCCTTCCGTATAAGCGTTCCCGATCACCTTTGCGTTATCTTCGAGAGTGTCGAGGAACATGTGCAGTGATGAGATGTAGGCTTCGATACCGCCCGAATTCTTTATTCCGTCGTCAACGGAGATGCCTTCCACGTCATTAAGCCAGGAAATATCCTCCGACAGTTTTTCGTCTTCTTCGTAAAGGTCGGCGTCATCCGCCTTTTTCACTATCTCTTCGGGCAGATGCTTCATGATGGCCTGCTCGAGCAGTGCGGTATCTATGGGTTTCGCAAGATATCCGTTGAAGCCCTTTGACTTGTAGAATTCCTCTCCTCCGGCAGTTGCGTTCGCCGTGAGCGCGTATACCGGCAGATCCGGCATGGTCTCACGTATCTTTGCGAGAGTCTCGATGCCGTCCATTCCCGGCATCATGTGGTCGAGAAATACAACGTTGAAGGTGTCCATCTTCAGCTTGTCGAGGCATTCCTTGCCGCTCTCGGCTGTTGTGACAAATACCTTTGTAGGCTTCAAAAGCCCCTTTATGACGTTAAGGTTCATGGGATTGTCGTCGACCACAAGTATATCGGCATCGGGGGCCACAAACTTAGGAATATATTTCCCGCTGCCCCTGCTGTTCTCTTCCTCGCGGAAAACGCCGAGTTCTTTGGGATCTGCGATCTTCTGTGTGACGGTCAGGATAAATTCGCTGCCCTGGCCGTAAACGCTCTCGCACCACAGCCTTCCGTTCATAAGCTCCGCAAACTGCCTCGAGATATCAAGCCCAAGGCCCGTTCCCTGTATTCCGCTGTTCTTTTCCTCGTCAAGGCGTTCATATGCGTTGAAGAGACGCTTTAAGTCTTCCGACTTAACTCCTATGCCCGTATCTTTTACGGATATCCTTAAGCTGCAGGACAGGTCGTTTTTCGAAGTCACGGAAACCTTAAGGGTAAAACCGCCTTCGTCCGTGTATTTTACTGCATTTGTCAAAAGATTCAGCACTATCTGCTTGATCTTTCCGTCGTCACCATAAAGCTTCCCCGGAAGTGTCTCGTCAACATCAACGTCAAAGTAAAGCTTCTTTGCATCGGCTCTGACCCTGATCATCGTGACGATGGAACGCAGCATATCCGCAATGTCATACTCTTCCTCGACAAGATGCATCTTTCCGGATTCGATCTTCGAAATATCAAGAAGGTCGTTGATGAGGCTTAAAAGCGTTTCAGCCGCGCTCTTTATGTCAACAGCATTATTCTTGACGGCAAGACTGTAGTTCTTCGGAACACCTGCCGCGTCCTCACGCAGTATCATCTCATCCATGCCTATGATGGTATTTATGGGCGTCCTGATCTCATGGGACATATTCGCAAGGAACTGCGACTTTGCCGAGTTGGCGCGTTCTGCCTCTTCCTTTGCTTCCTGTATCTGCGCATACTGTCTGCGTATGACGGTCCCGTTCATCACACGCCATACTGCAAAGCCCGCGACGGCTACTACGAGCAGTGCAAGGAGCACCCTTACGGAAAGCAGCTCAAGCAGCTGAGGCTCCTTTCGTATGTTCACCCTTGTATCGGAGAGCACTTCATTCGCTCCCTGCGTCAATATCTGTATGTGAAGGGTATAATTGCCGTATCCGAGACCTGTAAATTCAAGCGACGAAAGGCCGTTCAGATCGGATGTTATACCACTGTCCTTCGCTCCCTCAAGAAATACGCGTACCAGCGGGTTTGACAGGGTAAAATCAAGTACCGAGGGCTCTATCGTGATACGTTTTGTCTGCGCCGGGATGACATAGTTTCCTCTTTCGTCAGGGTAAATGAACTCATCATCGATATATACCGCGCCCACATTTGTAATGATATGCGCCCGGACGTTTGTATAATCCTTGATGTTAACCTTTGAAACACCGCTCTGCCCGGCAATGTAAAGGTCTCCGCTTTCATCAAGATAACTATAACAGTGTGCGACGGGCAGGCTCGTCAGGCCGTCCGTAAGCGTATATGTCTTGTATTTGGTAATATTATCGGCGATCATGCTTTCGGCATCGGTCACATAGAGCCCCTGCGAACAGAGAATCCAGATATCGCTGCCGCTGCCGTTGATCATATCAAAATTGTTGTTGTACGGGAAGGTTGATACCTCCTTTATTTCCCCGTCCTTTATGTACTGTATTGAATTTGATGTTATCATCCACAGGACATTTCGCTCGCTGTCCGGCTTAAACCGCATTATGACATCGCTTGTAAGGGTACTGTTGTCCGTAGTCAGGTTTTTCACGGAAGAACCGTCGACAATGTAGAGCCCGCCCCCGTCGGAACCGGCGTATATCTTGCCGTCAAGCCCCTCGCAGACCGTAAGGATCACCGGGTTCTTAAAGCCTTCGCTGCTGCCGTAGGTCTTCTCTATCCTGCCGTCTTTTATGATAACTATCCCGTTGTTCGTGCCGGCAAAGATCCTGCCGTCAGGCGCCTCAAAGGTGCATCGTATCTCGTTGCTCGGCATGCCTCCCGCAATATTGAATTCCGTAACGTTTTCCCCGCCGTCATACCTGAGGAGCCCAAGTCCGTTTGTAAAGGTCGATACCCAGAGATATCCGGCAGAATCGGCCATAAGACAGCGTATCCTGGCTCCGTCCGTAAGCCCGGTAAGAGCATTTTCCGTTTCGAGCCCCCTGCTGTCGACAGCCGTTAATCCGGAGTCTGTTCCGATATACATCACATCTTTGTATTTGCAGGTCGTATTGACAACGAGGTCCTCTATCCCGACGGACCGGGTGTAATCCAGGAAGTTGTTGGCCACGATCTTCATAACGCCCTGCCGTGAGGACGCAAACCACATATTTCCCTGATAATCCGAAGTCACCATCTCGATCGCGTCATTCATCGGCAGGCCGTCGAGCTGTACAAAAAAGCTGTTATCGTCAAGATACCCGATGACCGAATCCGAAGTTACCCAGACAACTCCGCAGTCGTAGGACATCCAGTGGATGCTTTCCGCGTCGCCTGTGTCGATCTTTTTCAGCTCGTCAACCTTTTGTCCGAAGGTCCCGTAATACAGGCAGTTGGCGTTTGAACCAAAATACAGCGTACGCGGCTTAAAAGGATCCGCAAGGATGGTGGTTATTGTCGCGGTCCCAAGCTCGGAACTGTCGTAATACTCGGTCACTGCGCCGTTTTCAAGAGCAAAGACCGCTCCGTTCTTGGTCTGGCCGAAAACATTGCCTTCAGAGTCCGAAACCAGCCTTAAGATCCGCTCGTTATTGATCCTTTTGTCATCAACAAGGCGGACCGACATGTCGGAATTGACATAAGCCACTCCCGATGTTGTCCCGATATACACACGTCCCGTTGCGTCCTCTGCGAAATCGCGTATCGATGCCGATCCGAGACCGTCTTTTTTCGAAAAATGAGTGGTGTCGTAAGGCGTCATCACAACAACGCCGTTGTCGTTGGTGGCTACCCAGACGCGCTTCCTGCTGTCTTCAAACAGCCCGCGGCCGTTTGTCATGCCCGTGGAAACAGGAACACGTTCAAAATACCTGCCGTCATGACGGATGATCCCGCTGTAGCCGCCAATCCAAACATATCCCGCGGAAGACCCAAGGATGCAGTTTGCTTCCGAAGTCGGCAGGCCGTTTGTTGCGTCATACATGACCGCCGTATATCCGACACCCGGGATCTGCCCCGTTATCGCGTACCCGCCGCCGATGTTATCTGCCGTATCGGTATCGTTCACAGGCTGTTCTTCCCGGTTGTTACCGGACTCAAGAGCAGAGACCCCGGCCGGATCACGGCCGGCAAAACCGAGCACTCCGGCAGACAAGAGCACTGCCGAAAGGATCGGGGCCGCTATCTTTTTTAGTTTAATATGTCTCATCCGTTAAGACCTCCAAAGCCGTACCGGTTCACGGTATTGTCCGATTCGCGGGCTATTGATCCTGTCCCTGGTACTTCCTGAGCACTTTTTTCACATCAGCGATGGAATCGAGGAACACTTCTACACATTTCGGATCGAACTGCGTCCCGGCGCCTTCGCGTATTATCTGTAATGCCTTTTCAAGCGGAAATGCCGGCTTGTACACACGCGGCGAAGCAAGGGCATCAAAAACATCCGCAACAGCCATGACGCGTGCTGAAAGCGGTATCACCTGACCGTGCAGCCCCTCGGGATATCCCTTCCCGTCCCATCTTTCATGATGGTAGGCGGCCATATTTCTGGCTTCCTTAAGGTAGTTCTCGCCCTTGACCGTGCTTATCGCGTTTTCAAGTATCTTCTTTCCGGCCGTTGTATGCGTCTTCATGATCTCATATTCTTCGTCGGTAAGCTTTTCGGGCTTGTTGAGGATCGTATCGGAGACATTGATCTTCCCGACATCATGGAGCGGAGCTGACATCTCCACGTCCTTTATGTATTTGTCGGTTATCTTTTCGCTGTAGTAGCCCTTTCTCCTTAAGCCCTCGAGTATTATCCGCACATAGGCCGCAGTCTTTAGGATATGCGCGCCCGTATCCGAGTCGCGGTTTTCGACCATATCCGCCATTGTTATGATAAGGCCCGCCTGCATATTGTCGTTTTTCTTTGCAAGAAGGCGTATGCTGCGCATCTGTTCCGATGTTCCCACCGCCATCTCGCATACCGAATTATAGAGCCCTTCGAGCTCGTCATCCGTGTGTATGTCAAGCTTTTGCAGTTTCTTCACGTTCTCGTCGAGCTTATCCTGATCCCCGATATTCTGCATGAACCCGTCAATGCTCTTTTCAAGGCTCCCTATCGGGTATATCAGGTAGGTCCTTGCGGATTTCAGTCCGTAAGACAGTATCAGTGCAAAAACCCCTGCAAACATGAGCATCATGTTCAGTATGAGCTTCCTGACATATCCCGAATATCCTGCCGTTGAAACGTCTACGCCTATGTATGCGGCGCATTCCCCGTTCATATCGAAGATCGGGTTCATGAGGCATATATAGCTTCCCTCACGCGTATTTACCCTGATCGGTTCGATCCTGCCGCCTCTTAGGAGTTCCGGCATGGCCGGCCGCAATATTTCTTCCGCTTCGTGTCTTTCTCCGAGCTTCCCTCCCATGTAAAAATACGGATCGGAATCAAACACGGTGTAGACTCCATCTGCCTTTATCCTGCATACGGTCAGGCGTTCCGCATCCGGGAAACTCTTTATGATCTTGCGGAGATTGTTGTGGGCGGTCGCATAATCCTTGTTGTCCATAGCATAATCGTAAGGTGTCATGCCACTCTCAAGGATGTCGTCCACCGTATCCGGCTCGACGTACATGGCTGCAAGCGAGGCCATGCTTGCTGCTGTTTTCATGCTGTTCGAGACCTCGCTCTCATAAGCGAGCTTTGAGCTTACCCACATAAACGCGACAAGGAGCAGCACCGTTGCGGCCATCAGCATAAGGCTTATCCTTACCTTGATGGATGTCCCTTCTTTTCTCTTTTCCCTGTTAATCGTCCTTATCTCGTCAAGCGCCAGCGGTGCCTGCTTCCAGCCGCTCGTCCTGATCTTACGGCGGGTCTCTTTCGGGATCAGGTGTATCATGAGAAAAGCAGCCACCACAGCGATGCCTTTGTCGACTATGTTTATAGCAAGGATGAAGAGCATTGAGACAAGGTAGTTCAATACAGGTACAGAGCCCGAAACGGAATTTGCGGTCTCCGCCATAAAAGGAAACTGGATGCCGCCCAAAAGCAGCCATTGGAACGCAGTCCCGACAACGCCGCCGATAAGCGCGAGCAGGCCGACAAAGAGGACTATATTCTTTTTGGATTTGTATCTCTCGTTTCTTGTGAACCACGAAGACATAACGGCTATCAGGATGCCTATGAATACATAATAGACCGAATCCGCCGCAAAGATCTCACATATAAAGTTGGTCGCAACGGCTGTGAGGACGCCCGGGAAAGTACCGCACAGGGCGGCAGTGAAGATGGTCCCGACGGTATCAAGGTAAAGCGGCACGTTCAGCCTGTTCATGACAAAATTGAGCAGCACATTGAGCAGCGTACAGCCGATCACCGCCAGCACACGGATCACCCGGTATTTATCTATCTTTCTGAAGCTGTTCATCACCAACGGATCTCCTTTACGGGCAAGATGCATCCCGTCAATCTGAAAAATGGTAAAGATACTCATTGCATAGTGTATCACAATACCCGAAAAAAAACAATGCTCACAGCAGGCAGATACACCTGCCCTTAAGGACATTATTCCGTTCTTACTTGACATCACCCCAAACATGTGATATTTTCTGTATCGGATCGAGTTAGACGACACTAATTTTTTTGTTTGGAGGATGGATGGTTTTCCGGTGACAGCCGGACATCATTCAGGTCAGGATGGACATTTCGTTAAAAGAGATAAAGACAGGCGAGTCGGCAACAGTTACCGTTGTCGGCGGGGAAGGAGCATTGCGGCAGCACTTTCTCGATATGGGCATCATCCCCGGTACAAAGATCACTGTTGTAAAATACGCTCCTCTCGGGGATCCCGTGGAGATCATGATCCGCGGCTACGAGCTGACACTTCGGCTTGATGACGCGGCAAAGATCGGTGTTGAGAGGATCCCTGCCGATACCGAAATACCCCGGCAGGAGATGCCGAAGCAGTCCCAAAAAAGCGGACATACCGCCGGACACACTTCAGCCGCAAAGGCCGGAAAGCCTGCCAAGACAGAACACCCCGGGCTTGGCGAAGGCGGCCGCTATCATGACAGATCGCATGAAAACCCGCTTCCGGACGGAACAACCCTCACCTTCGCGCTTGTAGGCAACCAGAACAGCGGAAAGACCACGCTCTTTAACCAGCTTACCGGTTCAAACCAGCATGTCGGCAACTTCCCCGGCGTAACCGTTGATCGTAAGGACGGCGTGATCAAGGGGCATCCCGACACCCTGATAACCGATCTTCCGGGCATCTACTCCATGTCGCCTTACAGCAGCGAAGAGCTCGTTTCGCGTGATTTTGTAATGAATGAAAAGCCGTGTGCGATAATAAATATCGTCGACGCGACAAATATTGAGCGCAACCTGTATCTTACAATGCAGCTCCTCGAAATGGGGATCCCGATGGTAGTTGCGCTCAACATGATGGACGAAGTCACCGCGAACGGAGGAACCGTTGATATAAACAAGATGGAGGCGGCTCTCGGCGTTCCCGTGGTACCCATCTCCGCTGCAAAGAACCACGGTATAAACGAGCTTATCGAACATGCCGTGCACGTCGCCCACTACAGGGAAGCGCCCGTGGAACAGGATTACTGCAGTGAAGAAGATCATAACGGTGCCGTCCACAGATGCCTGCATGCAGTGGAACATCTTACTGAGGATCACGCAAAACGCGCCGGTATCCCTCTCCGGTTTGCCACCGGCAAGCTTATCGAGGGCGACAGACAGATCACGGAAAAGCTTAAGCTCGATCCCAACGAGCTTGAGACCGTTGAACACATTGTCCTCCAGATGGAAAAGGAGCGCGGGCTCGACAGGAGTGCTTCCATCGCCGATATGCGCTACTGCTTCATAGAGAAGATATGCCGTGCAAGCGTTCACAAGCCGCACAAGAGTCAGGAAAGCATCCGCAGCGAAAAGATAGACAGGATACTTACGGGCCGTTTCACCGCCATCCCCATCTTTATTCTTATCATGGCACTCGTTTTCTGGCTTACCTTCGATGTTATCGGCGGAGGGCTGCAGCAGCTTCTGGAGACCGGGATAGACAGTCTTACGGATCTCGTCGGGAAAGCGCTTAACACAGCCAATGTGAACGAGGTCTTAAAGGGGCTGATCCTTGACGGTATTTTTGCCGGAGTCGGCAGCGTATTGAGCTTCCTGCCCATAATCGTCACTCTGTTCTTCTTCCTGTCGCTCCTTGAAGACAGCGGCTATATCGCAAGAGTCGCGTTCTTTATGGACAAGCTCTTAAGAAAGCTCGGTCTTTCAGGGCGCAGCATCGTTCCGATGCTCATCGGTTTCGGGTGTACGGTTCCCGCAGTCATGTCGACAAGGACGCTCCCAAGCGAACGTGACCGCAGGATGACGATACTCCTTACGCCTTTTATGAGCTGCACCGCGAAGCTTCCCATCTACATGTTCTTTGTGGATGCGTTCTTCCCGAAGTATAAGGCGCTCATTACCTGCGGGCTTTATCTGCTCGGGATACTCGTCGGCATCCTTGCCGCAATATTGTTCAAGCACACGATATTTAAGGGTGAGGCAGTGCCCTTTGTCATGGAGCTTCCGAATTACAGGCTTCCCGGCCCCGTGAACGTTATAAGGCTGCTTTGGGAAAAGGCAAAGGATTTCCTGCAGCGTGCTTTCACGATAATCTTTATCGCAACGATAGTGATCTGGCTCCTGCAGTCCTTCTCTCCCACACTTTCGCTGGTGGAAGACCAGAGCCGGAGCATCCTCGCTTACATCGCGGGTTTCCTTGCGCCGGTAATGGTACCGGCAGGGCTTGGGGACTGGCGGATATGCACCTCTCTCATAAGCGGTTTTATCGCAAAAGAGAGCGTTGTTTCAACACTTGAGATACTGTTTGGACAGAGCGTCGCATCGGTGATGCTTCCCGCAACAGCCGTTTCGCTGCTTGTCTTTTCGCTGCTTTATACGCCGTGCATCGCAGCGGTGGCCGCAGTAAAGCGCGAGCTTGGGCGCAAATGGGCTTTGGCTCTCGTTATCTGGCAATGTGCCATAGCCTGGGTGGCCGCAGTCATCACAAATCTCATCACGATGCTCTTCTGAGCCGGCGCGGCTGCAGGCAGTCTTTTACAAACTTTTTGACCGTTTGAACAAAAAATTGAGGAATGCAGGTTAAGAACATGGAATTTGAATTCAAGAGCGAAAAAATGTTTGATGATAACGGATATGCTTTCGGGCTCTCCGAAAAGATCAAAGCAAAGATGCGCGAGGTTGTGAAGCGTTCGGGCGATAAGATCCCCTATACCGCCGAAAACGGCGTTTTCGACGATCAGACCGGGCACAACATCTGCTGGTGGACCAACGGTTTCTTCGGTGGGATGATGTGGCAGATGTATAACGCCACTCACGAAGAAGCTTTCAGGGATAAAGCTTTACGGATTGAGGAACAGCTTGACGAAAACCTGATGAACGCCGAAGGGCTTGACCATGACAACGGCTTCAAGTGGCTCCCCACCGCAGGTGCCGACTACACGCTTACAGGCAGCAGGGCTTCTCTTAACCGGCTGAGACTTGCAGCAGACAACATGCTTGGCCGTTTCAACATCGCAGGAAGCTTTTTCAGGGCCTGGAACGGTGAACCCGGAACAAGAGCCGGCTGGGCAATAATCGACTGTATGATGAATCTTCCGCTCCTGTACCGCATGAGCGATCTTCAGAAGGACCCCCGCTACAGGCTTGCGGCAATAAAACACGCGGATACCGCGATGAAGTTTTTTGTAAGGGAAGACGGCTCCGTCAACCATATCGTGGAGTTTGATCCGGCTACCGGTGCCTTTCTGAAAACACAGGGCGGCCAGGGAATGGCTGTCGGTTCGACCTGGACAAGAGGCCAGGCGTGGGCCGTATACGGGTTCACACTGAGCTATATCCACACCGGTCGAAAGGATTACCTTGATACCGCCGTTAAGGCCGCGGATTTCTTTTTAAGGAGCATGAAGGACCGCGATACAGCCGATGTTCCCGTTGATTTTTTGCAGCCCCGTGACATCCTGTGGGAAGACGGCACCGCTGCCGCTATCGTTTCCTGCGGTCTGCTGGAGCTTTCGCGGATACTTGGCACGAAAGGCATAGAATACAGGGTTTTCGCGGACGGACTCATAAAAGAGCTTGCCGCTTCAAACTGTGATTTCAATCCGTCAACAGACAATCTTCTTACAAAATGCTCAGCCTCATATAATTCAAAAGAGCATGATTTCCCGATAATCTACGGTGATTACTACTTCATGGAAGCCGTGTTCAAGCTTACGGGCGAAGAACTTTTCATCTGGTAAACATCAAACAAAAGCGGACAGGCGCGGGCCTGTCCGTTTTCTGTTCATCATGTCGCCGGTTTCTGCTTACCGTTTCACCGGTTTCTGCTTACCGTGTCCCCGGTTCCTGCCTACCGTTTCACCGGTTTCGTGATATATATCGCTATATGTTCTTTGCCCTCCTGTTTTTTTGCCGTGACCCTATATATTTTCTTGAGTTCTCCGGCGTGATCCCTGTATTCGAGTTCAAAAAATTCAGGATTTTCCGCATTTTCAAATGTGATCGAAAAGACCGGACACGCATCTGTTCCTTTTGCCGGGCATTTCTGCCCGGGCTGTTCCGGTGTAACCGTGACGGTGCCGTCTTTTATCAGGGGTTTTTCAAGAAGGATCAAGGACTCTGTGAGTGTGCAGCGGCTGTAATCTTCCACCTTCAGGACAAGTTCTTTGCCATTCCGTTCTGCAGGCTCTATGCCTTCCGTGTTGGGCTCTATGCTTTCCTTGTCGCTTTCCGGTATATTGCACGTGATCATCTTTCGAACAACCGTGCCTTTTTCAAGTCCGTACGAAAGACTCAGATCCTTCGTGAAGATCCCGTCCTTAAAAGAAAAATCCCCGCCTCCGGTTCCGCCCTTCTGGCAAAGACCGTCTACCTCCGGCACATTGTGGCCCTGTGAGCCCGTGCAAAGGTATCCGTAGCGTTTTTCGCCGAAATAATCTGCGGTATATTCTCCTGAACCGAGCTCTGCCACGACCTGTCTTCCCTTAAATGACACCGTAAAGTTTCCGACATCATTGTGGTTGTGGGGTTCACGGTTATTTCCGCCCTTTAATGAGACGGCTGTCCCATCATCATAACGGATCACAGCCCATTCACCCTCTTCAAGTACAGAGATCCTTGGCAGTCTGCCGGTCCTCAGCGCCGTTCCGTATTTCTTTATCCAGGTATATTCTCTTAATGCTATGGCGAAGCGGCCGCATTCTTCCCCGCCAAGCGATTCTGTTCCCGGTTCGCCCGCATTACAAAGGGAGCTTTCGGTCCCGGTTTCGCCCGCATCACAAAGAGAGCTTTCAGTCCCGGTTTCGCCCGCATCACAAAAAGAGAATGCGGTTGCGTTGTCCGGGTCCGTTTGCGTTTTCCCGAACTCACCTGAATCAGCGGTATACTCAGAAGGCAAAATCAACGAGCCGTCCAATTTTGAAAGATATGCAAAAAGTCCGGGGTTGATCTCTTCATTCCCCGTCGTGTCCGAGAAGGCAACAAACTTTTTTTCATGAAGATAGGCAGAATCAAGGAAAGAAGCTGCACGAGATTTGTTTAATCCTGTTTTAATTTTACAGGTCAATTCGTGATATAACCCGCCTTTTTTCGTACCCTCTTCTTCTAATAATTCAAGAAAAGCCAGCAAATACATCATTCCATAGCTGTAGTATGAAACGCCCTCCTTACAGCACCCGTCGCTCCCGAATCCTTCTAAATAAGACAAACACGAATCCGTGATCTCGGGGAGTCTTTTTGCAGCTTCTTCCTGTGACAGCTTCCCAAGTCTTTGCAGATATATCAGGGTCATCCCAATATTTCCGCTGCACACTGCCGTCCAGTTGCCGTCCCCCTTTATCCACCACGGCCTGTCGCTGTCGTATTTCCTGAGGATCACATTTTTGAACCTGTCAGAAAACCTTTCAAGGAGGCCTTCAAATTCTTCTTTCTTCGCCTTGTCCTTTACAAGATACAGTATCTCCGCAAGGCTTCCGGCTGTTTCCGCTTCAAAAAGATCTATTCCGTAAACGCCTGTATCCCATGCATCTTTTGGACAGTGGGCAGGCAGCGCCCATACCGGTTCCGAAAGAATCCTGTCGATCACATCGGAGAGAGCGCAGATATTCTCATTTTCTGCAAGCTGTCTGCCTTTTGCATGCTCTTCGTCTCCGAGTATCACCTTTAAGGCAAGCACCGTCAGGGCTTTTCTTCCCGCAAAGTACTCCTTCTCATAGACAAGCCTGTTGCCTGTTGCGAAATAAAGCTCAAAATCAGCTTTTTTAAGCGGAATGTATTCCACACTCCGCTCAAAAAGCCGTTCAATATAGGTCTTTAAGTATCCTTCAACCTTCATCCGCCTTCTTTTTCTCCCGTATCTTTGTAAGAAGCTCGTTATATTTTGTCTCATCTATCCTGTATCTTGACTTTAACAACAGGAACGAAATGATAAGTACCGCGATAGGGATGAGGCACATTCCGAGCCTTAACAGGAGCGCCTGCTGCCCGGAGACCGCCGTAAGTATACCGTCTGCTGTCGTCCTTGCGGTTTCGGAGGCCATCTCGCCGCGTCCAACGGATGCTTCGAGTTCGCTGATCTTGTTGGTTATGGAATAAATACCGCTCATGATAAGTATCCCGGCGCATATTCCCTGGTTAAGCCCGCCTGCAAGCTTCACGCTGAAGGACCTTACAGCGGAGATCACACTGTCGTGACGCTCGTTAAACCGCACTTCGTCGTATTCTATGGTATTGTTTATCATTACGATGACTGCAAGATTATAAAGCCCCTGGAAGAAGAATATGATAAAGCCTATGGCATTGAGCAGGATCACGTTCTTCGGAAGCACATAGCCTATGCCGAAAAGTCCGAGATATCCGAGCACCAGCGCGATTATGCACACAGAGAGTATCTGCTGTCTCCTGAACTTTTTGTTGATGGTTGCGTAAAGTGCCTGTGAAGTAAGCATCCCAAGCCCGTACATCACGGTAAACAGCGTGATAAGCTCACCGCTCCCCGAGTACCCGAATTCGACATAAAAGAAATTCACGCCGAACATGATAAGCAGGTTGTTGGCGATGTTGTAAAGGATAGAAGCGATTCCCGCCACAACAAGCTGGTCGTTCCTGGCAAAGATCCTGAACATCTGCCTTAGCGAAACATTCTCGGGAGAAACGGCATCGGGGTTTTCCTTTACACCAAGCGCTGTAAGTGTCTGGAAAGCGATAAAAGCCAGCGCCACGATAAAAGCGATAGTCCTGTACGCGGCAACGGCGTTCCCGGCGATCACATTGGGTACGATGCCTGCGACCGCAAACTGTCCTATACAGATAAAGACGCTCATGACTGTAACAAGCGAATCACGCACCTTCGGATCCGAGCTTAAGCTCGGGAGAAGGCCCCAGTACGCGATATCGTTCATTGTATAGGTCATTCCCCAGCACAGGTACCCGAGACCGAAGAACACTACATATGCCCAACCCTGCGGTCTTATGGTGAACAGGCAGATGATCACAACCGCGTTAAGCACCGATCCGATAAGGATCCACGGCTTGAACTTGCCGAACTTCATATGCGTGTTCTCAATAATGATGCCCATCAGCAGGTCGTTTACCGCATCCCAGACCATGCAGAGGATCATGATCACACTGATCGTGGCATACTGCGCCGTCGTAAGGTTCATAGTGTACTGCACATAAAGGATCAGGTACATGCTGACAAGGGCATATGCCGCATCCCGCCCCGTTGCGCCTATACAGTACGACCATTTAGTACGTTTGTCCATGTTTTCACCCCATCTTACATTTTCTGTTTTTACTTTTTCTTTTCCTTCTTCAGGCTCTTTTTATTTGCATGTTCAACTATTTTCTTTGCCAGTTTCATCGGGATCATACCGCCGCTCTGACAGACGATCACATCAAGAGGGCCGTCGATCACCGTTTCCATGAACATCCTGACTTCGGGATCGTCCTTGCTGCGCCCAAGATACATCAGCTTTCCGGCTCCCTTTACCATGGCCTTCAACACCTTTGCGCCCTTTGAGTACTTTGCAAGCTGGCTGACCGAATTGGTCATGTCGAATTTTCCGGCGCTTGTACGGCTGAAACGGCTTAAAGGCCTTGCGTAAACAACCGCAAACTCCTCTTCTCCCATGATGTGCGGTTTTACGGCATTTCCGGAAATATCGACCCAGTCCTTCCCGTTGACATATATCTTTCCGGTAAGCTTTATATCCCTTGACGAAGATCCCACCGCAACGGTATATTCTCCGCTTATGTTTCTGAATGCCGTATTGTTTACGTCAAAGAAGGCAAATGCATTCCTGTCAAGTTCTATCACCACATTCCGTTTTTCCCCGGGTGCAAGCTCGGTTTTCGCAAAGCCTCGAAGCTCCTTTTCCGGCCGCATGATCCTGTCCTTTTTATTGACTATATAGACCTGGGAAATTTCCTTTCCGGCCCTGTTTCCGGTGTTAGTGATGTTAAATCCTATTTTAACTTTTGAGTTATTCTCCGTATCGATCTCAACCTTCAGATCCGAATAGTCAAATGTTGTATAGGAAAGTCCGTATCCGAAGGGATATTTGACCCCGATACCGAGAGAATCATAATACCTGTACCCCACTAAAAGTCCTTCGTTATAGCAGACATCAATATTCTTCGTTGCAAAGTTGCCGTATGCCGGTGTATCGATAATGCTTATGGGGAAAGTCTCCGCAAGCTTTCCGCAGGGATTGGCTTTACCGAACAGCAGGTTATATGCCGCTTCGTTAACTCCCTCTCCTCCAAGATACATGTGAAGAACGGCTTTTGCAAATTCTGCCGGCGTTGTGTCATAAGGGGATCCGCCAAACGAAACAAATATTAAATCTTTATTTAATTTTTTCAGCTTCCTCAGAAGGCTCATCTGGTTGTCCGGCATGTACAAAGTCTCCCTGTCGTAACCTTCACCTTCCGTTATATCCGTCAGGCCTCCAAAGAACAGTATCGGGCCGTCAGCATTTGCAGCAAGAGATAGCGCCTTATTCTCAAGCGACTTATCAACGTCATTCCTGCCGTGGTCGTATCCTCTTTCAAAACAAAATTCCGTTCCCGTTTCGGTAAGCACCTCTATAAAGCTCTTACTGCTCTTAGTATTGATATGGCTGCTCCCGCCGCCCTGGAACCTTGTTTTCCATGCAAGGTCGCCTAAAACCGTCAGCTTTGTTCCTTCCTTTAGCGGCAGTATGCCCTCGTTTTTTAGCAGGACAGCGCACTCCTCCGCTGCTGACACCGCAAGAGTGTGATTCTTCTTAAGCAGCCTTTTCCTTTCCTCTTCGGACGAAGGTTTTGCCTTGCTTTCCCCGTATTTCTCCGTGAGCTTTATTATTCGTTCCGCTGCCCGCCTTATCTCTTCATCCGAAATAAGCCCGTTTTCATAGTCCTCTTTAAGCTTTTTCAGATGGTCTCCGCTGTTGCCCGGCATCTCAAGATCCATGCCCGCTTTGACGCATTCGGTGAGGTCTAAGCATGCGCCCCAGTCCGAAACAACAACGCCGTCAAAGCCCCAGCGTTCCCTTAAGATACTGTTCAGCAGTTCTCCGTTCATGCAGGAATATCTTCCGTTAAGCCTGTTATATGATGCCATTATCGTAGCAGGCCTTGCTTCCTTTACGGCTATCTCGAACGCGCGCAGGTATATCTCGTTCAACGTCCTGTCGTCAACCTGGCTGTTCTGCCGCATTCTGTAACGTTCCTGGTTGTTGCAGGCAAAGTGCTTTAAGGACGTGCCCACGCCCTTCTCCTGCACAGCATTTATATATGCTGCGGCAAGTTTCCCCGCAAGATACGGATCCTCCGAAAAATACTCGAAATTGCGGCCGCAGAGCGGTGAACGCTTTATATTCACTCCGGGGCCGAGGAGTATCGAAACTCCTTCAGCCTTCGCCTCGTCGGCTATCGCAGAGGCCACTTTTGCAACAAGTTCCGTGTCCCAGCTTGCGGCAAGCGCACTTGCTGTCGGAAAACATGTTGCTTCGCAGCTCGTGTTGTTTTTCCGTACCTTTTCGTTCTGGGCGCGAAGGCCATGAGGCCCGTCAGACATAAAAAGCGTATCTACCCTGCCGTTCAGGCTGTCGGTGTGCCACATCCCGTTTCCGGACAATATCCTCATCAGATCCTTGATCTCGATCATATCTGTCTCCCCGCTGCCGATAAAAAGCAGCCAACCTGTTAATCTGTTAATCTTTTTATCTTTTCCCTGTTTACCGGACTATCTGTTTATCCGTTTATCAATGCCCTGAGCCTCTCCACAGAGTCATTCAGCATATCGATGTCCACAACTCCGGTCTGGTCAAAGGCAGTTGCCTCGATGGTATAATCCCCTTTGTACCCCTTTTCGCGCAGGTTTTCAAACAGCTTTTTGAAGTTGATGTTTCCGGCGCCTATGGGCAGTGTCTTAAGATTCGCCCAGTCCTTGTACCCGCCGCGATAATCGTTGACATGCACATGCTTAATGGGGCCGTTCCAGAGCGCATCGCCCTCTTTTCCGAACATCCTGTCAAGTTCTTCGTGAAATGCGGCCATTTTGCTGTCGAAAGTAAAAGCGGCATCAGGAAAGAGCGAATGTATCTGAAGAAGATGCTCAAGCGGCGATTCCACTGCGCAAACCACGTTTTCAAATGTTACCGTCACGCCGTGCGACTCTGCTATCCTTATCAGGCGCGGAACAGCAGCGAGGGTGCGTCCCATGTGGGTATCGGATATTTGTCCGTTCCACAGATGCAGCACGGCTATCTTCGCTCCGATCTTCTCTGCCATCGCGATATCGCCTTCAAAGCGCTCGAAAGCCTGCTCTGTAAGGCCCTCCGCAATATCTTCGCCAATGCCTTTCTGGCAGTGGATCGTCGGAAAATCAATGCCCGTGGCAATGAGATAATCCACGATCCTTTCCCGTTGATCCTGCCAGGTGGAATACATCATAAACTCCAGGCCGTCGCACTTAAGCCATTTCCTGATACCTTCGATCAGCGTAAAATCCCTGCCGTTTGGCCGGCCTATTATCGCACCCGTGGTTATCAGTATTTTGTTCATGCACACCTCCTGTACCGCGTTCAGATCGAGCCGCTATTTGATCCCGCTTATTCCGGTATCCGTATCGATCGTATACATGTTGTAGAGGAAAAGCACATCCGTAACTCCGTTCGCGTTGATGTACTCCGTTACGCTTTCCCTGTAAAATCTGGTGTCGAACACGATTATCTTCGAAAAATGCTCGGCAAGGAACGGCACAAGGCAATTCGCGTAACTGTCCTTGACAACCGCGAGCACCCTGTCGCTTCCGGCGTTCCCGTTGACTATTTCTACCAGTGGATTCTGGTTGTTAAGGAAATACGAGTACTGATCCTTTTTCGAAAGATATTCCTCCGCGTAAAGAGTGTCGGTCTTAAGCTTTTTGTCGGGATAATCCACAGTAAGCCGCAGCCTGTCGCTCTCGAAGATCTCGATGCTGTCGGGCTTTGCGGAAAGATCGTTCACTTTCGAGTAAAAACTGCCTTTGAAGCTTGTGCTTACGGTCTTTCTCGCAAACTGCCCCATTCCGAGCGGCTCAAAGCCGAAGCTCTTTGCAATCTCTTTATACGCTGTGTACGCCCCGAGCGTCGTCCAGTGATGATCGAGCTTATAATAAAGCTGCCCGCTGTCCTTTGCCGCAAGAAGCGCCTCTGTAACATCCGTAAATGCCACACTGCGTTTCCCGTTTTCCGAGGCAGTCTCAAAACACTTCGAAAGATCCGATGTGAGCCTGTCGATATCAGCCTTCTGGTCGTCATTTTTCGCAGTTTTCGGAAGCTTGTCCGAATTGATGTAAACCGCCGTCGGAACAAGGACAGCGCGGATATCCGCCGTTTCGCACTTCTCCGCGAGCCGTTTTAACGCGGCCTCGATCCTGTCGGTATTTACAAGTGCCGGATACTCCTCGATGTAGTAGCCGTCCCTGCACATGTATATATTGTTTATGCGGTTCCTGCCCGTTGCACGCTCATACACGGTCTTTATCGTCATGAACACGTCACGCAGGATGAAATGATCCGAAACATAGTTTTCGGTGTCTTTCATGAAAGAGGCATCCTTCACATTGTCGAAGGTAAGCTCAGGGAAATCCTCCAGATACCTGTTCTCGTTTTCGGAATATGCTTTCTTCGGCGCAACAACGGTAGCAACAGCCAGCCCGAGAGTTACAGCCGCTATAACGATCACAAATATATTTTTAATCCGTCTGTTCATGCCCTGCCTCCCGTCTAAAACCTGAAATACAGGAACGGATTATAAGTATCCGCCACCATATATGATGCCGCAACAATAAACAGTATTCCGAAAACAACGGCATAAGCGATCCCTGCCGCCCTTTGGGTTCCCTGCCCCGCTTTCTCAAGCTTTTCCTTAAGCAGCGGGTAAACCGGCAGGCTCACAACAGCCGATACCACAAGCACAAAGCCGTAGTTCTGCAGATAGAACAGGATGTCTTTCCCCGCAAAGCCGCCGCTTGCCGTAAACATTGAGCCAAGATACGGCAAAAGCCTTGAAAAATCCTCTATTGCAAATACCGTAAAGCCAACCACCACTATAAAGCAAAGGTAAAGATGCTTTATGAACTTAGGCGCTTTTTCAAGATATTTTCCGTACACAAATTTCTCAAGACACAGCAGAACACCGTAATACACGCCCCAGAGCACATAATTCCAGGAAGCGCCGTGCCAGAGCCCCGTTAAGAACCACACGACCGCAAGGTTGAATATCTGCCTCGGAACCTTGCACCTGTTGCCGCCAAGAGGGATATAGACATAATCCCTGAACCACGAAGACAGCGAAATATGCCATCTGCGCCAGAAATCCGTAACGGATACAGCAGACAGCGGATAGTTGAAATTCTCGTTGAACTTAAAGCCGAGTATCTTTCCGAGACCTATAGCCATGTCGCTGTAGGCCGAAAAATCAAGGTACAGCTGAAGCGTGAAGGACACAGCCCCAAGCCACGCAAAAGCAAGGGAAGGATCTGCTGCTGCCACGGCATCATCAAACAAAGGCCCGAGACGGTTAGCAAGCAGAACCTTCTTCAAAAGGCCGTAAATAAAGCGTATCGCGCCGTCAACAACATCATCTGTGCGGATAACACGCTCATGAAGTTCCTGTTTGACAGTCTTATACCGCACTATCGGCCCTGCGATCAGCTGCGGGAACATGGAGACATACATGAGATATTCCGCGTAATTCGTCTCCACGCTTACTTCGCGCCTGTAAAGATCTATGGTATAGCTCATGGTCTGGAAGGTAAAAAAGCTTATGCCTATAGGCAGCGCGATCTCCATAAACGGGATCTTTGTACCCGTAAGCCCGCTCACTGTCCCCACAAGGAAACCCGCGTACTTAAAGAAGGCAAGGCACGAAAGGTCTATGACTACCGAAAGTATCAGGCACAGCCTGCGCTTTCCGTTGTCCTTGTCAAACCTGTGCATAAGACGCCCAAGCATAAAGTCCGAAAATGTCATGCCGAGCATCAGCAGAACATACACCGGCTCGCCCCAAGCATAGAAAACAAGGGAAAAAGCCAGCAGGACATAGTTCCTGCAACGCTTCGGGAGCAGGAAATACAGCGCTAAGAACAGCGGCAAATATAAAAAATAAAAAAATAAACTGCTGAAAACCATCTGTCTTTTGTTTCCTGTTCAAAACGGGAAGCCGGACGGCTTCCCGCTTGTATTTGTGCGATAAGCGAAGGGTCACCCTGCGGACTCTGTACGCGAGATGCCCCATCGGACCATCAGATCATGTCTGCTGCGATCTTCTTAAGCTCTGCCACCTTTGAGGACATAAGCAAATAAACGTAATTTCCCTTCACCGCAACAACGCTCTTTTCCGCGATCTTGCTCTGTTCGGGAACATATGATGAAAATACGGCGGTCTGCTCCTTAACAAACTTCTCAAGCTTGGTCTTTACGGCATTCGCATCCTGTCCATCCTTAACCTTAATGAGGATGATGTTCTCCGCAAGCAGCACATCCTCGCCCTTTGCGAATATATACTCTTCAAAGTTGCCAAGTTCAAAACCGAAGGTGTTTACGAAATAATCGTCATCCATCTTCATCATTTCGGTCGGGAACTGCACATCCGCGATCATCTTTGCGTAAACCTCGCCAACAGGCGCCGACTGCTTCGAGCCGCAGGCGCAAAGCCCGCAAACGACTGCAAGTATAAGTATCAAAGCGGTTATCTTCTTCATTTGCTGCCACCTTCGTAATATTCTTTCCTGAGTTCTTCCCTTGCGGTCTTCTCGAGAGCTTCATCCCAGAAGACATATCCGGCTTTCTCGATGTGCACGTTCGTGCCGTCCGAGATCTTTGTGCCGTCGGGAAGCGTTAAGAGCAGGTTATAGTCCGCATCACGCAGTTTTGAAGCCACATCCACGAAGCACCAGCCGTTCTGTGTGCACAGCGCTTCAAGACGCTCGTTGGCTTCCTTTATCTTTGCATTTGAAAGGCCGCCTGTCGTGCTCTGTTTGTCCTTACGCATGGAAGTAATGCTCATGATATAGATCTTTGCCGCGGGGGTCTTAGCCTTGATCTTGCCAATAAGCTCCTGATACTGTTCGATGAACTTGTCAACGCCCGAAACGCCTATATCATTCAAGCCGAAGAACATGAATACTCTGGTCTTTCCGGACTCCGCCACAACGTCCCACATCTGGCGTGCTTCGCCGTTATACTTCGGAACGAAGCCCAGCTCGGCCTCCGAAAGAGTTGAAACGTCGCGGATCGCAAAACGCACCGCAAAGCTGTTTACCGCCTGCCAGAGCTTGGCGTTGTACTTACCGAAGATATCGGGATGTACGTACGAATTGCCCCTCCACTGATAAAAATTCATGAGAGAGTCGCCTATATAGATCGCATCCTTGAAAAAATCGAGTGGGTTGAACTCGCTAAGATCCTTCTGCGGAAGCGGCGTAGGTGTGTTTGACGGCTCATTTGTCGGCGTAGGTGTGTTGTCAGCCGGAGCCGTTGTAGGTGTGCCCTGTGGCACATCCGTAGGCTGCTTTGAAGGCTCATCCGTAGGTTTTACGGTGTCAGTAGGTTTTGCCGTTGATGTCGGTGTGGGCGAGATTATCTGCCCATTGTTTGTACATGCTGTAACGGCGACCATCAGCGCGCCCAGCATAAATCCTATAAAAAACTTCTTTTTCATGATATTGCTCTAAACTCCTGTTACTTGTTCCCCAATACACTCCAAAGACAATAGTATCAAACTTCGGATTTGAATTCAACATTATTTTGAATTTTGAAAAATGCTTCACCATGTTGCCATCTGTTCGTATTATACCTCCGACTTATTGCCAAGTTGTTTCCAAAACCATTTTTGTTGACTCCGTGTGTTGCTTTCCCCCTTTGTCATCTTGCGAAAAAGCCTTTTCTGTGTTATTCTTGTTCAAAACACCAAACCCTTCACACAAAAAGGAGCATGCTATGGACAGGATAATCAACAGTCTTCTTGAGACCGATATGTACAAATTCTCTATGGGGCAGGCAATCTACCACCAGTTCAGCGATTACAAGACCACCTGGAGCTTCAAATGCCGGAACACTGATGTTTTCTTTACACCTGCAATGGTCGAGGAAATCGACCGTCAGGTGCGCATGTACTGCGGGCTCATGTTCACTGAAGACGAGCTTGACTACCTCAATAACATCAAGTGGATAAAGGGCTCCTATGTTGATTTCCTGCGGCTCTGGCACCCGCGATACGAGGACTTTACAATCTCGACCGACGCAGAGTGCGGTCTTAAGGTCGAGACCCGCGGAACCTGGCTCAATACGAGCATGTATGAGATCCCGCTCCTTGCCATCGTTAACGAAGTATATTTCCGCATGAGCAGCAACTATAAGGAGCTGATGGCTTCTTTTGAAGAGCGTCTTGACGCAAAGATACAGAAGCTCGTGACCGGCGAATACAACATCGGTAATTTCAGTGAATTCGGCCTCAGACGCAGGCTTTCCGGCGAGGCCCAGGAAATGGCGGTTGTAAAGATAACAGACGCCAATAAGGATTATAAAGAGTCCCACTGCGTCGGCACCTCGAACGTATATCTTGCAAAGAAATACGGCCTTATGCCTTCCGGGACCATGGCTCATGAGTGGATAATGTGCGTCGGTCAGGGCAACCACAAGCACAATCCCGCTTATTCAAACTGGTACGCACTTGACGCATGGGTAAAGGAATACGGCGTCTTAAACGGTATCGCCCTTACGGATACAATAACCACAGACTGCTTCCTGCGTGATTTCAAGCTGACCTACGCAACGCTTTTCAGCGGTGTCCGTCACGACAGCGGCGACCCTGTGGAATGGGGTGAAAAGCTGTTGAAACATTACGAAGCTCTCGGCATTGATGCCAAAACAAAGACTCTCCTGTTCAGCGACAGCCTCGATTTCGAACGTGCGTCAAAGCTTTACGACCACTTTAAGGGCAGAGCGAAGGTTGCTTTCGGTATAGGCACCTTCATCTCAAACGACACCTTCAAAAATCCTCTGAACATCGTTATGAAGACTACTGCCTGCAACGGCATGGATGTCGCGAAGATCTCGGATGTTGCGGGCAAGGGCATGTGCAACAACGAGCAGTATGTACACTACCTCAACCGCTGTATCCAGTGGAGAATGAACAATCAGACAGATTAACATTTTTATTATCAGATGAGGGGTATGATATGAAAAGATTGGTTCGTATAAGTATAGCTCTTTTCCTTTGTATAGCCGTATGCCTATTTACCACATCCGGATGTGCGCAGGATACAGGAAAAGCTTACACCATAACAGAAGCGTATGCATATCCTGTTACATCTAAGGATCCTGCTTGGAAAGGATATGATTCTGCCCAAAGACATAAATTATGTAATGTGCCCGAAGAAACATTAAGGAAAATGACAACAGAAGCGCTTGCTGAAACAGTAATAAATTATCCATTTTTCTGCGATATTTATGTTTACGGTACAGTAGAAGAAGGCATAAGGGCTGTTTCCCATCATTTTAAGGGCTTTGAGATATTGCTTCAAAGAGATGATGCGTATGAATGTATTCGGCGATATGATGAATCGCTAAGTGATATTGATACCGAAAATGATTTTGCTCACATTCATTGCACGGTATTGCTTCAATATTTGCGTGAAAAACAGAAGTAATATGCTACCCGGATGTTTTACGGCATATTGAAGCATCACCTGTAATTATCTCTGAATGACTACATTATCAAGGAAGGCTGATTCTGCCTTCCTTTTTTGTTACCTTGCGAAAAAGCTGTTTCTGTGTTATCCTTTTCTAAACAAACATCTCCTGTTTCAGTAACAGCCTGTATTTTAAACGGACATCCCGCCCCACGGAGGCCTGACATGAAAATCGCCCTGATATTCGGGACTTTCAACCCGCTTACAAATGCACATATTCGCATAGGCCGGCTTGCAAAAGAGGCTTTTCCGGAAGCACAAGTCATTTATGTTCCCGCAAAGGATGCCTTCTTGAAAGGCTGGAAGGGACTGCGGAATTCGGCAATGGACGGCCGGACGAGGCTTACGCTCATGCGCGAAGCTTTTAAGGATTACGGCTTTATAGCCGAAGATATCGAGCTTTCGACCGATATCTCAGGCAAGACTTTTGATACGGTGGAAGCCTTGAAACAAAAATACGGATCCGATGAAGCTATTTTGGTCTTTGGAACGGACAAGCTGAAGGAGCTTCACCTCTGGTACCGGTCAAGGGAGCTTGTTTCGGGCAACCGGTTCCTTATTGTCACAAGGGATCACGAAACACTCGATACCGCCGCTTCCCCTCTTGTTAAGGAGTTCATCTCCAATTTCACAGAGGTGCGGAACAGCGAATATGACACCGTCAGCTCTACGGAAGTCAGAAAAGCTTACCTTACCGGGCATCTCGAAAAGATAAAGGATTCTGTCCCGCCTGCGGTTTACGAATATCTGTCCACACACAAAGGAGTCTACAAGATTATGGATTACGGCTTCAGAAAAGCGGTCTGCGCAACATTTGACATCAAACTCGGGAACATTCCCGCGAATACGGAAAGCATCCTTAATTCGCTCAAAATGGCGGAAACCCGGGATGCCGACATCCTTCTTTTCCCGGAACTGTGCCTTACGGGCTATACCTGCGGGGATATGTTCCTTCGAAAAGATGTTGTAGACAAGGCCCTCGAAGCCCTTGTAAAGATCAAAGCCGCCACAGAAGGCGACTCCCGCATTATCGCTGTCGGTCTTCCGCTTCGCGACAGCGGCATGCTCTTCAATTGTGCGGCTCTTTTAAGCTCGGGCCGCATACTTGCCGTCGTTCCGAAGACCTATCTGCCAAACTATAACGAGTTCTACGAAAAACGCTGGTTTGCCTCGGCATTTGACAGCGTTTCAAGATCTGTGCGCATAGACGGTGATGACATCCCCTTCGGCACCGATATTATCGTTGAAACCTCCGACGGAATGCGGATAGGCGTCGAGATCTGCGAGGATCTCTGGGTTGCGGCACCGCCTTCATCAAAGCTTGCGCTTGCAGGAGCAAATGTCATCCTCAACCCTTCCGCAAGCAACGAGATAATCTCAAAAAGGGCGTATCGCAGGAATCTTGTCTCCATGCAGTCCGCAAAGTGTATCGCGGCCTACGTTTACGCTTCTGCGGGGTCCGGCGAGAGCACTACGGATGTTGTTTATTCGGGGCACTGCATCATCGCGGAATGCGGGTCCGTCAAGGGTGAAAGCCACTCGTACATCCTTGACGGGATACAGCTTACGGAAGGCATATTCGACCTTGAAAAGATCGAAAACGACCGCGTAAAGATGAACAGCTTCAGACCAAAGAACCTGCCGGTGTACAGGCGGGTATATGTCGAACACCCTCAGATCAGCGAGCTTTTGCCCGCATCCGTCCGTCCCTATCCGTTTGTTCCGAAGGACAAAGCGGACCGCGACAAAAGATGCAGGGAGATACTTGAGATACAGGCTGCGGGACTTGCAACGCGCCTTAGGAAAACCGGCATCAAAAAGTGCGTTATCGGCATATCCGGTGGGCTTGACTCGACTCTCGCCCTTCTTGTAACGAAAGAAGCATACCGGATGGCGGGGCTTCCCGTGAGCGATATCATCACCATAACAATGCCGGGTTTTGGCACCACAAAGCAGACAAAGACTTCTGCGGACAGGCTGATGGAGCTGCTCGGGACCGACGCCCGCACGATAGACATTACAGAGGCGTGCAGGCTCCACATGAAAGATATCGGGCAGCCGGAGGGCGTTTATGATGTTACATACGAAAACATCCAGGCCAGGGAGCGCACCCAGATACTGATGGATGTCGCAAACAAGGAAGGCGGGCTTGTCGTCGGTACCGGAGACCTTTCCGAGCTTGCTCTCGGCTGGTGTACCTACAACGGCGACCATATGTCAATGTACGCCGTCAATGTTTCGATTCCAAAAACACTTGTAAAATTCATTATCGAGACATACGCGGAAAGGTGTGACAAAGAGCTTAGGGATGTACTTTTCGGAGTCCTTGGGACCACCATAAGCCCCGAGCTGCTGCCTCCGGACGAGGCGGGCAACATACGCCAGTCCACCGAAGAGACTATCGGGAAATACGACCTGCACGACTTCTTCCTGTACTACTATGTCAGATGCGGTTTTTCCCGCGAAAAGATCGAAAGGCTTGCATTTATCGCATTTCCGGACATTTCCCGGGCAAAGATCACGGAAACGCTCGACATTTTCATGAAACGTTTCCGCTCCAACCAGTTCAAACGCAACTGCATCCCCGACGGACCAAAAGTAGGTTCCGTTGCGCTCTCGCCGCGCGGCGACTGGAGAATGCCGTCGGATTACCAGGGGTGAACCGGCCCCGTTGACTTTAATTCGACTCTGCAGGAAATACTCACGCAGACTGACGGCATGCCCGTCATACCTAAAAAATGAATCGGTGAGATGTTTCTCACCGATTCATTTTATTACTTTTTCAAACATTTCGACCATCGTGCGTGCCGTTCCCATGCAATCGCACAGTACCTGTTCTTCTTTGTATCTTTTGGCGAGGGCTTTTCTTTCGTCCTCGTGTTCGATCCAGTAATCTATGCATTTTGCAAGCTCTTTTGCATCATGCGCAGGGAATGTGCTGTAGGGACTCATGGCAAATTTCGTCGCAGCTGTCTTCCTGCCTTTCGCAATGACAGGCACCAGCCCGTTCTGCACCGCTTCCATGCACGCAAGCCCTTCCACCTCGATAAATGCGCAGTGAACATAAAGATCGGCGATCTCATAAATACCTTTCAGCTTCTCGGGAGTGTAAAACCCGAAAAGCGGCTCGCGCATGATCGCACCCGATTGCCTGAGCTTTTCCGCAGTATCCTTCAATTGTTTAAGGCACGGCCCTTTTCCGGCAAAGATCAGCTTTATCCTCGCGTGATGCTTTGAATGGGTCATTGCGCGGAGCAGGGTGATCTGGTCCTTTTCGACGGCAAGCCTGCCTGTCGAGACTATGTAGAAAAGGCTCTGCTTCTTCTCGAACGGAACCTCGGGTGTTATCCTGTCAACAGGCATGCAGCCGCTCGGGATAACGGTTATCTCGGGCTTAAAGCCCTTCTTTTCAAGGAACTCCTTTGTTTCTTCGTTCGGGCACACAATTGCCGCGCAGCGGTTATACACCTTCTTCTTCCAGATACGCAGGATCCATGCGTTCAAAAGCCTGTTCTTCTGCATCTTTACATAAGCGGTGATATTCTCGGGATGCAGATTGTAGGCCGCAGTAACCGGTTTTTCCTCCTCTTCCGCTATATCAATGACCCTTCTTTGCAGCGTGAACGGCTCCGCCAGATAAATAACATCCGCCCAGCGCACTGCGTCGCGTATTACGGCATTATTTATCGCGGCAGGGTAAAACCCCGTGGTCTTCTTAAAAAAGTCCGAAATCGGATTGTGGACCCTCGGAAGGGCATAATCCGGAGCCGGCCCGTCCTTCGCCGGGTTCTTGCAGGAAAGCACACGAACAACAGCACCCGCTTCTCTCAGGTACTGTACGGTCCTGCTTGCGGCCACGGAAACACCGTTGCCGGTGGAATACAGATTATTGACAACTATCAATACATTCATGATACACCCTTTACACACATGCCGCGCCGGAGCGCCCCGCACCATAAACGGCGGCAGGTCCGGCTGTCCGGCATCAGTGCGCTTTACATCCCATAATGTGTGTCTTTATCAAATTTCAGACGCCTGTAATAGATAAACAGCGTTACAGAGCTTAGTATCCATGTTACCGGATAAACGATAAACGTGGTGTATATCGTGTGGATGAACATCTCGGCAACGAACAGTATCAGCACGCGCATCGCACACCAGCAGAACAGGAAAACAAACATCGGCACCATCGGCTTTCCGGCGCCTCGTAAAACCGCTGCCATAAAGTGCGTAAACGCGCACAGGAAGAAGAACAGCGTAACGATCCTCGAACGCATCATGCCGTATGCGACGACTTCCGGGTCATGGTCCTTGATAAACACGCTGACAAGCGGCTCCGCAAAGATGAACAGCAGCAGCCCGAGGATCTCGGCGGCTATCATGACGCAGAACATGCCGAAGCGTATTCCCTTCTTTGTCCGCTCGTATTCGCCGGCACCGAGGTTCTGGCTTACAAATGTGGCGATAGCCATCGCAAAGGCGTTTACCGGAATAAATACAAAGCCTTCGATCTTTACATACGCGCCTATCCCCGCCATGGCATTGTCGCCGTAGGCGTTTATGAACGACTGGATGACAACGTTCGAGAAAGACATTATCGAGTTCTGGAGTCCCGAAGGAAGGCCGAACCTGAACACATTCTTTACCATCGGAATGTCGAGGCGTATCCTTTTCGGAACGATCCCGTAAACCTCCTTCGAGCGCACAAGCCTTATAAAGCAAAGAACAGCGCTTAAGAGCTGCGCGATCGCAGTAGCGAGGCCCGCTCCGCCGACACCCATACCGAGCACCGCTACGAACAGCAGATCCAGAAGGGTGTTTACGACCGACGAGATTATCAGGTATTTCAGGGGATTTTTCGAATCACCCGAAGCTTGGAGTATTCCCACAAGGACATTATACATGACAAGCCCGAGCGAACCCGCAAAATAAACGCGGAAATACATGGATGACTCGGGGAACACGTTTGCTGGCGTGTTCATCCAGGTGAGGAATACAGGTGTAAGTCCGACACCTATTATGGTCATGAGTATTGAGAAGATGAGGCCGAGCGCCACCGTGGTATGCACGGCCTTTTCGGTATTCTCATCATCCCTTGCGCCGATAAAACGCGCTATGACAACACCTGCGCCCACAGAGATACCGTTAAAGAAACCGACTATCATGAAGATAAGGTTTCCGGCGGTACTCACAGCCGCAAGTGCTTCTTTTCCCTCAAAGTTCCCGACTATGAACGAGTCGACGGCATTGTACATCTGCTGGAACAGATTGCCCAGAAACAGAGGGATCGCAAAGCTTATAAGTTTTTTCTGTATCGAGCCCTCGGTCATTATGTTTTTCTCGAGGGCGGTAGTATTATCAGATCTCATTATTCAAAAAACCTGCCAAAGGGCTTATTCAGGCTTATCCGGGCACAATCTCAGTCCTTGAAATGTTCCTCAAATTCGTTGAGCATTTCATCCAGCTCGTATTCGTAGCGTGAACCGGGCTCGTCCTCATGATCATACTCATATTCCTCTTCGGACGAACTTGGGTTTCCCCAGATAAACGAACCGCTGACGGCAGTTGTTACAGCCACCGTCATGACGAGCGAACATGCCGCATAGAGCATCACCCGCTTAAATGATACAAGACCGCCCTTTTTACCGGTCGCGGCAGCACTGTTCCCTTCACTGTCCCCTGTGGCAAAAAACTCGCTCTCTGCCCCGTTGAACAGCTCCCCGGACCCGGTCGGAAACTCACCGGCAGGAGTGAAAAACTCTTCATTGGTACGGAAGAATTCATCTGTCATAGGCCGGCTCCTTTATTTTGTGTGAACATCCAGCTGCGGGAACGGGATAACGATGCCTGCACGGTCAAACGCGCATTTGAGCTCTTTGTTCAAAAGGCGTCTTCCCGCAAAGATGTTTGCTTCCGAAACTTCCGCCTTGAATTTCAGGACAACGCCGGAATCTGCAAGCTCTTCAACGCCCATGTAGGAAACGGCACCTACGAATACTTCGGGGTGTGTCTCCTTTATCTTTTCGAGCATATCCGGAAGCTTCTTTTCAAGCTCGTCAAGATCCGTGGCATAAGAAACGCTTATGGTACTTACGGCAACGGAGCCCTGTTTTGATCGGTTGATCACGTTAATGAGCTTGGAATTGTTGATAATCTTGACATTCCCACCCGCATCCTTTATGCTGATCGTCCTTATCTCGATGCTCTCAACGGTACCCCTGAAGCCGTCAACTTCAATGATATCGCCCACATTGAACTGGTTCTCGAAAAGGAAGAAGAAGCCCGTCACAACATCTGCGATAAGGCTCTCTGCTCCAAAGCCCAGTACCAGAGCGGCAATTCCTAAACTTGCCACGATAGTGCTGATGTTAACGCCCATGATGCGCAGCACCCAGCAGAAGCCCACTATCACCACCGCATATTTCACAAGGCTCGAGATGACCGTGGACATGGTCTTTGAGCGGTTTGAACCCTTTTTAAGAAACTCGAGCAGGAACTGGATGAGGCAGTTTATCGCAACAAGGAGCGAAACCGCAACCAGCACGTTAAGGAATGTCGGCCAGGACAGCCTTAAAGATTTTCCGAAGCCGCCGTTGTTCTCAAAGGTTTCGCTTGCAAAGCCGATTATCATGGAAATCCCGAATATCCCGGCTGCAACAGCAAGTACGATCAGTCGTTTGATGCTTTTCTTCTCCTTCATGTAAACCTCCTTAATTTGAGTGAGTCAGCGGGGTCGTTTCCCGGTGACTCATTTTTATTATTTTACAGGCTTTGCGCCTGTTTGTTCCCGCCAACGGTTTTATGTCAGTCTGTGATATCCACATCCGCGATTATACTGAGCGTATAATCCGGAAAAGCCTCCTGCACTTCTTTTGTCACTATCGCAAGCCCTTCCTCCGGTGTGATCTCAAAGCTGAAGACAACGTCAAAACGCATGGTCTTCTCTTCCGTATCGGCATAGAACCCGTGAAGCTGGAGCGCCCACTCATGAGCCACAACGATATCCGTTACCCGCTTTCGCATATCGCGTATCGCGGGATCCGATGTATTATGCGAATAGATCCCGAGTGCGGTGAGGATGATCCCCGTCTTTTCGAATACCCTGGTCTGCACCTTTCTCGTAAGTGTATCGATCTGTGCGGCAGTCATGCCGTCTGAAACCTCTACATGCGCGGAAGCGTAATACCTGTTGGGGCCGTAATCGTTAAGGATCACGTCAAAAGCCCCGTAAACGCCTTCCTGTTCGCAGATGACCTTCTTAAGTTCCTTTGAAACGGCCGAATCGGCACGTTTCCCGAGGATGTCACCTATAGTCCCGCTCAGCATCTCAAGGCCGGATTTAATAATGAATACCGAGATCGCGGCACCGACGTATGCTTCAAGGGATATCTTGAAGAAGAAGAACACAAGCGCCGTTACAAGTACGGAGAACGAAAGGACGGCGTCAAACAGCGCATCCTTGCCTGAAGCCTCGAGAGCGCCCGACTTTGCGCTCTTTCCGCGTTTTATGACAAAGGTTCCGAGCAGCACCTTCGTAAGCACCGCAACGGCGATTATAACCAGCGAAACAGCGGAATAGTCCGGTGTCGCTGGATTGAGTATCTTCTTGATCGATTCAACGAATGAAGTTACGCCGGCATAAAGTACGATGACTGCCACCACGAGTGCCGTAATATACTCTGCGCGTCCGTGGCCGAGCGGGTGTTTCTTATCCGGCGGTTTTACCGCAAGCTTGGTCCCGACTATCGTTACGATAGACGAAACCGAGTCCGACAGGTTGTTCACCGCATCAAGCATAACAGCGATCGAATGTGAGAAAAAGCCCACAGCTGCCTTAAACCCTGCGAGGAACAGGTTTGTAACGATACTTACAATACTTGTCCGGACTATTATCCTGTCGCGGTTTCCGCCGTCTCTCATAATAGTTGATGTATTATCAGGCATTTTAACCTCACCCCCGATAACTTCTAAGCCCGGTCCCGGCAGGAAAATGCCTCCTGCCGGGATTTACGGGGCTTTTATCTCGTTCTGTTTGCGATCTCGCTCTTTACCTTCGCAATGAATTCATCAAGCGTCATGGACGTTGTTTCGCCCGTATCGCGGTTTCTTACGCTTATCGTATTCGATTCGACTTCCTGAGGTCCCGTGATGACCATGTAAGGAACGCGGTCAACCTGCTGGCCTTCGCGGATCTTGTAGCCGATCTTCTCGTTGCGGTCGTCAAGGGCAACACGGATATCCGCATTGTCAAGAGCCTCGTAAACCTTCGTTGCGTAATCTATGGTCTTTTCGGAAACGGGAAGGACCTTGACCTGGAGCGGCGCAAGCCAAACCGGGAATTTGCCCTTTGTCTCCTCGATAATATAAGCCATGAAGCGGTCAAGGGATCCGAGGATCGCACGATGGAGTACAACGGGCGTCTGCTCCTTTGATTCCGAATCTATATACTTAAGATTAAACTTCATCGGAAGGCAGAAGTCAAGCTGACATGTTGAAAGCGTGTACTCCGCGCCGACAGCCGGAGTTACGTTAACATCGAGCTTCGGGCCATAGAAGGCAGCCTCGCCGATCTCCTCCGTAAAGTCAAGGCCAAGCTCTGTCATAACCTCGCGGAGAGCCGTCTCCGCCTTGTTCCACATCTCGTCATCCTGATGATACTTTACCTTGTCCTCGGGGTCGCGAAGCGAAAGCACGCAGCGGTAGTTTGTGATACCGAAATCCTTGTAAACATCGCGGATAAGGGCAACAACCTTTGCAACCTCATCCTTGATCTGGTCGGGCGTTACGAAAAGGTGCGCGTCGTTCTGGCAGAAATGCCTTCCGCGCTCGATACCCTTCAAAGTACCCGAAGATTCAAAACGGAAATCGTGTGCTATCTCGCCTATGCGGATGGGAAGCTCCTTGTAGGAATGGGGCTTGTTTGCGTAGATCATCATGTGGTGCGGGCAGTTCATGGGACGTAAGACAAAGCTCTCGCCTTCAACTTCCATTGCAGGGAACATGTTGTCCTTGTAGTGATCCCAGTGGCCTGATGTCTTATAAAGCTCAACGGAACCTACGCAGGGGCTCATTACATGCAGATATCCCAGCTTGCGCTCCTTTGCCTTGATGTAGTTCTCAAGCTCCTGCCAGATCGTATAGCCGTTGGGCAGGAACATGGGAAGGCCCTTGCCGACAAGGTCGTCTGTCATGAACAGGCTCATTTCCTTGCCGATCTTTCTGTGATCGCGCTGACGCGCCTCTTCCATCTGCTTCTCGTACTCGGCAAGCTCTTCCTGTGTAGCGAAAGCAACACCGTTGATACGCGTGAGCATCTTGTTCTTCGCGTCGTTCTTCCAGTATGCGCCGGACTGCTGCGTGATCTTGAAGGCCTTCAACGCCTTTGTGTAGGTAATGTGCGGCCCGATACACATGTCAATGTACTCGCCCTGCTGGAAAAAGCTTATCTCTTCGTCAGGGGCAAGGTCGCCGATATGCTCTTCCTTGTACTTTGCGCCGCGCTCGCGCATAAGCTTTAAGGCTTCGTCGCGGGGCAGTATGAAGGATTTGAAGGGCAGGTTTTCTTTGATGATCTTTTTCATTTCGGCTTCGATAGCCGCAAGATCCTCATCCGACAGTTTCCTGTCTCCGAGGTCAACGTCATAGTAGAAGCCCTTTTCGGTAGCGGGACCGTATGCGAAGTCCGCTTCGGGATAAAGTCTTTTTATGGCCTGTGCCATAATGTGTGCCGCAGAATGCCTGAGGACATGCGTAACCTCTTCTTCCGGACATTCGCCGACTGTTCCGTCTTTGTAGATGATCTTCATAACTCTTTTCTCCTTTTCGAGTCAAATAATTGCCCGGATCGCTTTTGGCCTTCGCCGTTTAATACAGCAGAAAACAAAAAGCACCCCGGATGTTTCCAAGGGTGCTGTAAAGCACGGTTCCACCTTGATTTTTAACTCTTTCACGTTAACGCAGTGTTCGCGGCGGCGCTTGTGGCAAAGCCCGGGCAACCCCTTGGCTTTTCCTTTTTGCGTGCGGCTCGGGAGTGGTGATCCGGGAACTGTAGCAGCGCGCTTCCACCGTTACGCGCCTCTCTTTAGCCGTCGTTTCCCTTCAATTCTCCGTCACAGCCTTTACTTGATTTTAGCACAGTTTTTAAAAAATGCAAGGGGGAAATGAGTCAGAGGGGGCGTTTTTCAGTGACTCTTCGCCCCCTCCGTTTCTTAATAAGCGCTTCTTTTTTTTGATATAACAAAAGACAGAGCAAAGAATCCCGCGGTACACAAAGACAATATAACCGCGCTTAACAACAGATTGATTTCATAGCTCCCGTTGTTAACAACAATACCGTAAAACGGGAAATGTTTCTCTGTTAGGGCCGAGATTAGATTTCTGGGCTCGAACTTACCTAAAGGCGGACATGCATACCAATACAGAATCACAAAAATAACCGGAATGGCAATATTTTTGAAAACGAATGCAAGACAGAAACCTGTTTCAAGGAACAGGAAAACTACCAACATAGCGATCAAAATGCATAAAGGCATCATTGTGATCTGTTCGGGGACAAAAGTATCGCTGTAAGGAAAGACCGATACCGCTTTTGCAGCTGATCTGTACGTAAAAACCGACGCTATCAAAGCGGTTAATATTGCAACAACACATAAACCGAGCGCTTCGCCGGTCATGACAATCTGTTTTGCAAAAAAGGATTTGCTTTTCCCATCTCGTGAGACTTTGGTTTTATTTACACCGAACCTGAAATCCAAGCCGCCGTACATAGCGCCTGTCAAAGTAAACAGAATCGGTGCAAGCGAAATAATAAACTCCAGTGACTGCATAAAAGCATATTGGGGTGAAGATGCATATTTCTTCTGCCCGATCAGATGCCAGAAATAACCGACCGAGTTTTTGAATGTAACTCCGTTTTTCACCGGGATATACTCGAAATCTTCGTAAATATGTTTTTCCCACTCGTCCTTTTCAATATGCCCTTGACTCGATTCATAGTTCATCTGCAGAATCTCGATATTGTTTTCTACCGAGCGGTAGTTTAAGACTTCCCCGCCGATAAAAATCAGAACGAAAACCGCCAGAGCGACGAACACACGCCCGGAATATAGAAAATGAGCCAGCTCTTTATTCAAGCAATTCTTCATCGTATACATCCTCCAGGCTATCGTTGTTATCCTTCACATGTTTCTGAAGAACTTGCTTTTTTATCAAAAACAGATCATCATATAAATCCTGATAAAATGCGAATTGGTGTCCGGTCAGTACTATTGTCATTTGTTCGGAAAGTCTGCGCAGATGCTTTTTCAGACTCCTGACAGATTCATAGTCCAGCCCGTTTGATATCTCATCCATAAACAAATATTTTGGTTCCAGAATATCGACAAGAGCCAAAGCCAGTTTTTTCTTTTGTCCGTAGGAATAACTCTTTACACGCCGGTTAAGTACATCCGAAGACAGATATTTCCCGGCGGTTTCCAATACTTCGTTTTTCTGTTTTTTGTTTTCGCCAAAGATCAGCAGGTTCTTTTTTCCGCTAAGATTAGTATAGAACGGACAGTCATCCCAAATTGCAATCCCATTCGGGATACCCGCAGGGTTATCCACGGAGTCAACAGATATCGTTCCTTCGAAGCTTTCCAGCCCGAAAATGCATTTGATAAGAGTTGTCTTTCCTGCACCGTTCGGGCCCATAATGAACGAAATAGCATTGTCCCGAAAAACTATATTGTCCGTAACCTTTACTATCAATCTGTTATTATACTTTTTTTGAAAGTCTTTGATCTCTATCATAATTAAAATCCATACCAATCATCTAACGGATACGCCTCCCAATAATTGGGGCATGCGATTAAGCCCTCCCTATGGTATTTTCCAATATCAAAACCGATATAAAAAGCCAAGGCAAGTTTAAGTTGGCATGTAGCATGATATTGCCAAGTATTATATGATGATTTATGCATCAAGATAATATCTCCCGTACCTACACCAATTCCACTGGTAGTCTGATAGCAACTGATATCTGTAATATACTTACCTCTGCTATCAATATCATAATAGACATAAAAATAATTATTCCATTTGCCAATCAGATAGTTTCTGGTGAAAACAAAATCATATAACATGTCTGCTTTAACCCGAGTTATCCCGCTGGTTACAAGCATAATTGTTAAGATAATGCACAGAATCTTTTTCATATTCATTTCCTCCTTAATAAACTATGTAGTATATATTTGATACTGTCAAGTTTTATTATTACATATCATTTTAAAAAAATAATGGCGTTTTGGTGACCACTTAAATTTTTTATTGGTCACCAAAACGCCATTATTTTTCTTTCCCAAATGTTTTATGATTCTCCCACAAAAATAACCTAAGGAGATATTGCATATGAAAAAAAGAATTAAATCAATAGTAACAACACTTCTTGTTGCGCTTCTGTCTGCGTTCGTTACCTTCTGTTCACCCATAACAAAACAACTGGCTGATTTCAAACCGCACATGGACTCAATTGATGTTTGTTCCGATCCTGCAGATGAGCCGCCTGTTCCGGGCAAGGATATTAGCCTTGATCAGTAGTTTAATACCATTTTTCTATAAACTCTTTGATAATGAGTATGTTTGGTACTCTGTGTAGTTTTGCTGCGGCTAAAGACAGATCCGCGTATTCTCTGCTTATTATTTTATTGGTTGTGTAAATATGCGCCGCATAACTAGACAATATCATATCTAATCCGTTGAGATTCCTGCATTCCAGGCGCAAGGTGATTGCTTCCTTTACGTAACTGTAGTCTTTATGATACCTGGGTTGATTGGATACATGAACACCGACTGTTCTCTGTTGTAAGATTTTCGGGACATAAGAATGATCAAATGTTTCAGCTACTTTATCGCACAGATCACAGGCTGTATCTAGCTTTCCGATTGTTCTGTAACAAGAGTAAATCTGGGCCAGCAGATTACTTTCCATAAGAAATGGTGGCCTTTCTACTTTTACTCTATGGATCGGATATGTTTCATCCAGCAAATCCAGGTCTTCCTTTAGGACCGTATCCGACGTAAGTGTACCATTCAGCAAGCCAATAAGGTTTTTTTGTACCGTCAGGATTATCCAATTGCTGCGGACGCTACAGTCAATCTTCCTGCTCAAAGCCCGGTGCTTTTCTTCCGCTAGGTCGTATTTTTCACGGATCAGCAGTGAATTGATCGTCCTTTCATCTTCAAGCAGCCGAAAATTTTCGCTTACCAAAAATGTTCCCTGTTTGGAATATTCTATATCAAGGACGTCGACCAGTTTTGTATAATTCTTTGGTCTCGGAGACCGTCTTCCTCTCTCGTATCGAGATACTATATCTGAGCTGGAATCCGTGAAATCCGCAATATTATCCTGTGTTAGCTGCTTTAGCAGACGCTGGCCCCTGTACACCTCGGCTTCGTAATGATATATTGCTCTTTCGGTATCCAGGAACAGTGAGTCGAAGCAGGCCTTTTTATCCATGTATTTCCTGCTGAGCTTTTCTATCAAATCCTTGTATTCACGATAATCTTCAAACTGATCGGGAAGATCGCACCCCTGACCGTATTCTGTAATCACATCAAGCAACGGGATCGACATTTGGAGCAGCCCATCTCTTCTTAAAAGTTCAAGACCGGCACTGCATTCTTCAACAGCTTTTCGCGTTTCTCCTGCTTTCAGGAAAAGAATACCGCTCAGCCATTTGACTTTTGGAACAATATATGCCTGCTCTTCCCGGTCTGAAATATGCTGTTCGATATATGACAGTACAGCATCTACCAGCTGTCTTATGCTTTCTTCAGTGTTTTCGTCGTTTTCTGTCATCATCAGGCATAAAAACAGTATGTTTTCAAGTTCTATGGTAGAAAGCATGTATTCCTGCAGATTTGAACCATTAATCCCGGGAGCGGTTATTTCGATCGCTTGCCTGATACAAGTGCTTGCTCTTGCAGGATCCAGCTTTATGTAATATTCATACGCTGCCTCGTTTCGCAAACTGTACATGTGCTTTATATTCTTGTAATCATCAAATACCGAGAAGTCATCTATCTGTCTTTTAAGTTCGAGAGCTTTTGCCTCGTCCCGTTTATCAATACTGTCATCAAACAATTGTTGGAGATACACAAGGTCGATGTATTCTTTGGGCGCTATAAATTCAAGCTTGTTAGGTGATTTGCCCAAACGCTGGATAAGAATTTTCAGAAACCCGGGATCGGATACCGTGCTTCCGTTAATAAGTTTAGACAGCGATGTTTTTGAGCAGATTCCACGCGTTAACTTACGTTCCGAGAAATCGCAATCATTTACTTTTTCATTGATCAGTAACTTTATCTGTTCTCCAATTGTAATCATTCTACCCTCTTAGCCTTTATACTTTTACTGCTTACAGTATAACCTTCATTTTATGCATTTTCTCTTTTAATAATATTTTAACAAAATTTTGAACAATAGTCAATTACAGGCTTCAAAACACCTCTGTTGATTCGAAAAAAGGACATTGGGGGATTCAAAAAAATTTCAAAGTGGTCACCAAAACGCCATTATTTTTTTTAAATGTTATGTAATAATAAAACTTGACAGTATCAAGGAGGAAAAAACATGAAAAAAATATTGCCTATTCTGTTAACATTAATAATAATGCTCTCTGTTTGCTTTTTTATCAAACACGGTAGCATTGGCTCTGCATCTTATGGAAATAAAGATGCAGAAATCACTGCTGTTAGAATGTATTCTGGGGATTTCGATATCGTATCTGCCAAGATGAAACTGGCGGAAAAGCATGCAGATGAAATAATAATTCGCGACGAAGCGGAAATAGCTACAGCACTGGATAACATCAGTGATTATTTAACTGACAATAGTTTCAATCCCGATCTGAAGGAGTGTTTGTCGCAGAGGGGCATATATTTACTGGAAATACCAGAAGAAAACCGTGGTACATTACTCGGATCACCCGCAGATGTTTCTTTGGCAGTACCGGTTTTATGCTATTATGCACCTGCGGATTGCTGGGGAATATTCTGTCAGGGGTGGTTTAATAGGCATCCCCAAGAGGAGTTCGGATATATAAACTGGAAGTGGGATTATTCAGTTGGGAAAAGATATGAACACGGCGGATTTGAAGGGTATGGATATTCAATACTTGATACGAATAACAACTACAAATCTACTCTTATCAAGTGTTATTGTAAAACAGCCAATGACCAAAATTTTTCAAAACACGTGCAAGTAACAGCCAACAAAAATGCCGGTTCGGGAAAAGATGGCATAGGTTTTACAATGCAGGATCACTCGGTTATACTTTCATCGGGTTTGTTTAAAGGAGCGTATACATACGATTCATATTATTTTGCCTTTGTTGGCTGGTATAATGGAAAATTTGCTTCGTATGACGGAAATGTGGAGAATTTCTTTATTCATACTTGGTCAAATACACAATTACAATCAATCCAGTTTGGAGCGAGTGGCGGTGGAAACGCACAGACTAAACTTGCGATTACGGGTAACGTTTCTGCTGTTTTTAACAGGACTGACAAACAATATCATACAAGCAGTGCACAAATGGCATTAGACAGTGCTGAACGGGGCAGAGCAAAGATGTGGGGTTGGAAACCATCATATTCATTGTCTCCCGGTGCCGATGATATGGATTATGACAAATAGGATGGAGCAGTATGCGAAAATATGCCAAACCTTTAATAATAGTTCTTTTGGTTATACTTGTGGGCTTTCTGATAAGAAAGCCCATTAAGTATATGTTTTTTTCTTGTCCGGAAGATATGCTTTTTGAGTACAGAACTGACTATAAGGTGGAAGCCGAATATATATATGAACCTGTCATAATTGATGCTGTTGTTGGAAATTCTGTTGACTATAAGGGATGCAGGATAACCGTCAGCGACATAAGATCAGATGGGCAAGGGACACTTATTACACTTTCTTTTAAGAATCCTTGTTCGTATTTTTCGGGAAAATTACTGACACAATATAATCAGTTTGATGAGAGAAATCACGATACAACAGAAGGAACAGTGTCTGTCATATACGAAGGGAATGCTTATGCTTGTAAAAAAAGAGCCGGAGCATATCGGGAACTGACATTCGGATGGGATTATCCATACTCGGAAGATTTAGATTTCAAATTAATAATAGATAACTTTTGCATAACAACATATAAGAGGGTTTTGTTTAATGGAAACTCATAGTCTGGAAATAACGGGATTAACAAAAAAAATTGGCAAAAAAACTATTTTGGACAATGTTGATCTAAAAATAAAAAAAGGAATGATTGTTGGATTGATCGGTCCCAACGGCGCAGGGAAAACTACTACTTTTAAGTGCTGTTCCGGCCTTTCTTCGATAACATCGGGAGATATACTTGTAAATGGACATTCGGTAAAAAAAGATTTCGAATCTGCTGTCGAGAAGCTCTCATATTCCTACGGAAGCGAAAATCTGTACCCGTTTTATGATGCATGCGAAAATATAAGATCTCTGTTACCGCTGAAAGTTATTACCAAAGAGGATATAAGGAATGCTTTATCTGTTGTGGGATTGGAGAAAGTAATGAATGCAAAGATCAAGACGTATTCTCTTGGTATGAAGCAAAGGCTGAGTCTGGCGATGGCTTTTTTGGGGAAGCCTGACATTATCCTTCTTGATGAACCGTTTAACGGCGTGGATCCGCAAGGCGTTGTCGAATTCAGGTCAATAATACGGAAGCACAGGGATGACCATGGAACCACTTTTGTTATTTCGTCACATAATCTTGGTGAGATATCAAAGGTGATAGATTCATATGTATTTATGAACCATGGTCATATCGTTAAGAGCAGCAGTGGATTGGATTCAGGTAAAAAGGTGTTTACGTTGGTGCTAAGTGAAACCGGGTGTATTTCTGAATATTTAGAGCAGCTTGGAACAGACGTTGTTGTGAAAGGTAACCGTGTTACATTTTTGCTGGAGTCCTCAGAATTAAACGGTATTCTGCAAAAGCTCGCCTCTGAAAATGTTACTGTATATGATATGGCAACTGAATCTTCCCTTGAAAAAGAGTATATTGAAATTTTGGGAGGTGAAAATATTGAGTAAGATAGCAAAACTGACTAAATGTGAAATAATCAAGATGTACAGCCGTGGTGCGGTGATTGGTTTTATATGTGCGGCTATAGTTGTTTTGGCTATGTACTCGCTGTATTTAAAAGAATATGAGCCACAGTTTTTCAACAGTTCAAAAATGGGTAATTGGCGGAATTATATTGAGCAGGAAGCGAATTACACGATTTCATTGCTAAATGATCAGTCTATCGGTATGACGGAAAATGTCAGGATACAGTATATCAATGAAAGTAAAGTATATGACTATTTATTAAGGCATAACATACCTCCGATAGCTGAGGATACCGCAGCCAGTATGGTTTTAAAAGCAAATAATCTGTTTATTTATATCATAGTTTGCATTATTATGATATCCTGCTTTTTTATCACCAGCGAATATTCTAATAAAACACTTGGACGCCTTGTTATGAGCGGCGCGAGCAGATGGAAAATATTGACATCAAAATATTTGGCAATTTTATTTTTTGCGATTGTATTCATGCTTATTTTTGCTGTTTTCACCGTTCTATGCAGCTGGATCGTTTTTGGATTTGATGATTTTTCGACTCATTATGTTTATTTCGATGGAGTGAAGGTGGTTGAGAGAAATGTCATGGTACAGATGATGTTGAACTTCCTGTATAATACCGTTTCTTTGGTTTCGATCTCCTCACTTGCTGTATTTGTGGCTGTTCTGACAAAAAGCAACCTTATCGGAATGTCGTTGTGTTTTGCTGTATCCGTCTTTGGTTCTCTGTTCAGTTCAGTGTTCGCAGGAACGGACTGGTTAAAATATACTTTGTTTGCCAATACTGATTTTTCAAGATTCTTGAACAATGAGGTGGCATTTGATAATTATACACCTGCTATGTCACTGGGTGTATTAGGCATTCATACAATCATTTTTGTAGTTGGAGCATATACTGTTTTTTGCAAACAGGATGTTGTTATATAGGTAGGTATGGATAGAAAAAAACAACGTACCCGAATTGTCTGGTCGTTTATTGTCATGATCTGCATGCTTTTTTGCGGATGTAATAATACTGATTGGGCTTTTAGAAACCGAGGCGGAACTGTCCAAGGGAAAAGAACACAGCCCGGAGTTGATATAGGACTGTGCGGTGTGGATGTTAAGGCTTCTTGTGTAATTGCAGTTATTGACAGTGGTTTTACCCGTGAAACTGATGAAAAAAACTATACTGAAGTGGAAATAAATGCTTTGCAAGCAGATACACATGCAGCGGAAATAGTTTATATCATCGAAACGTTGATCGCCGGTAGTATTTCAGATGCAGAAACTATAAAAGTTATCCAAATCTGTATTGACCCATCCGAAATGAATCCAGACAATATAAACGAGGCTATCAAATATGCCGAAGAAAGAGGAGCAAGGATTGTTAACTGCAGCTGGTCGGTTAACTGGCAAAGCGATGATGTTGAGGAAATAATAAGAAACAGTTCGATGTTGTTTGTTTGCGCAGCCGGAAATCAGCAAAAGGAAATGTGCGAGTATCCGGCTGTATTAAGCACAAAACTGGATAACGTGATTTCCGTGGGGGGGCTTAACTGTGAGGGTGCTCTTGCAGGGAGTTCAAATTATGGTTCGGGTGTAGATATTGTAGCTCCGGCAGAAAGCATTTTGATAAAGACAGATTCGAATGAATCCTACTTTGTGAATGGAACATCATATGCCGCAGCATTTGTTACCGGTGTGGCAGGCGTATGTCTGGCAGCATGTCCCGATTGTTCGGCAGCAGAATTGAAAAATGCCCTGATTACTTCTGCTGAGCACAGTACACTGTTAAACGGATATATTAAATGCGCCGGATATGTCAGCATGAAAAATACTATTGATTACTTGATGAAAACGGGATTTTAAAAAGCCCTGTTATTTATTTACAACTCAAAGCAGCATGTACGCATTCCGCCTTACCGGCTTCTTAAAACCCTTTTCTATCCCAACAGTATGCTTTCATCCCTGAGGAAGTTCTCTATGCCCACATACTGGATTCCGTTGTCATCTCTCCATGGCTTTAAGAAATCTTTGACCACGACCATCTTTTTAAATGAATCCGGTATTTTAAGAAGTGACGCGATTTCCTGCTTTTTCTTTTCGGGATCCGCAATACTTAAGGCCGATTGAATGTAGTACCTGTCATTTCCCCTGTTGATCACGAAGTCCACTTCAAGCTGTTTACGTACTTTTTTACCGTTCTCCATAGTTGTTATCTCTACAACACCGACATCTACATCGAACCCGCGGCGTATCAGATCGTTATACAGTACATTTTCCATCAAATGTGTTTCCTCGATCTGCCTGAAGCCAAGCCTTGCATTTCGCAGCCCCAAGTCGGTGTAATAGTATTTTGAAGGTGTTTTAATATACTTTTTGCCTTTCACATCATATCTCACAGCCTTCTGGACCAGATATGAATCTTCAAAGTACCCCAGATATTTGTCTATAGTATCGGGTGCAAGCGGTATATTCCTTTCACTCTTAAATGTATTTGAAAGCTTGCTCGGATTAGTCAATGAGCCTATCCCAGACGCAAGCACATCAAGCAGTATGCCAAGCACTTCATCATCATTCTTGATCTTGTTTCTTTCAATGATATCCCTTATATAGGTTCTCTCAAACAGATCACGAAGATATCTGCTTTTTCGTTCGTGCGTATCCATGCCGATGATCATCGGCATGCCGCCATAAGTATAATATTCCTGCCAGGCTTCGCGCTTATCGCCTTCGTAAGCATCATAAAACTCAGCAAAAGAAAGCGGGAATACCCTGACCTCGTCTCCGCGGTCTCTGAACTGGGTAAGAATATCCGACGAAAGCATCTTTGAATTACTTCCGGTTACATAGATGTCGGCATTCTTTATCTTCATCAAGCCTAAAACCACATCAACAAACGTGATCTTTGCCTCTCTGTCATCTACATAAGGATTCTGCATCCCGGCAACAAGCTGTATTTCATCGATAAAGACATAGAATCTTTTTTCCGCATCTGTGATCCTGCTCCTGATGTATTTATCCAGTTCGAGAGGGTTGCGGTATTTTATATTATTCAGATCATCCAATTGAATTCCTATGATCTGCTCCGGAGTTACCCCGGCACTTAACAGGTGCTCCCGATAAAGCTCGAAAAGAAGCACGGATTTGCCGCTTCGTCTAAGACCTGTAATTATCTTGACTCTTCCGTTATCCTTTAATCTTATCAATTCATTGACATATTGCGTTCTCGGCAGCATAAACATACCTCCGTGATTTTTTTGCAGAATGGAACATATTTTTCATCTAACCAATTCATATTATACCGTGATTTTCTTCTTAGTCAAGTTGCGTAGATGATTTTTTTGTTCCATTCTGCATTTTTTTCACGCAGATTTTTTTTACCTTTCCAAAATTATTTCTGGTAAAATCGTTTACAGGTGAAATATCCGACTCCGATTCCGTAGTATATTGATGAGAAGCATAAAAGGCAGGTACCGTATGGACGACAGCAGGATAATTGAATTGTTCTTTGAGCGCTCGGAACAGGCAATAGCCGAGCTGTCAAAAAAATACGGAATGACTGCCTTGCGTGTTGCGGGAAACATCCTCGGCAGCCGCGAAGATGCGGAAGAATGCGTTAACGACGCATATCTTGCCGTCTGGAACACGGTCCCGCCTCAAAGCCCCGATCCGCTCCGTGCCTATGTCCTGAAGGTCGTAAGAAACCTTGCGATCAAAAAGTATGAGGCAAAAACAGCCCTGAAAAGAAACAGCTTTTATGACGTGGCATTGGATGAGATAGCCGAATGCTTTCCTGCCCCGGGAGCTGTCGAAGAAAGGCTCGAGGCAAAAGAAGTTGCAGGAATGATCAACAGTTTTCTCGGCACGCTTAATTCCCGTGACAGGGTTATATTTGTAAGGCGCTACTGGCATTCGGACAGTCCCCGGACGATCGCGGAAATGCTCGGAAAACGCGAAAATTATATTTCCGTAAGGCTGAGCCGCATACGCAGAGAGTTACGGAAGTATCTCGCAAAGGAAGGAGTATCACTGTGAAAAAAGAAGAGATATCAGAGATTTTGAACAATATTGATACAGAATACATAGAAGAAGCTGAGGATTACACTAAAAACCGGGAATATGGCAAAGAAAAAATATCCGCCGGAGCAACGCATCATCCTGCGGCTGCAAAACCCCGGTTCCGCTTCAGGTGGGCATTTGCCGCTGCAGCGCTTGTCCTTTTTATCGCGGCAGGTTCTGTTTTCTTTGCGGTAAGAGCAGAAGCGAAAGAATATAACGAAGCCATGGACTTCTTCAAGTCCAACGGACTTTCGACGGAAGGCCTGAACCGTGCAGAGATCAAGGCCATTTACCGTGATATCACAACAAAGAGCTTTACTTACGGCAAAACAGCCGAAGTCATCACAAACTCTATCCCGGGCTACGCCGTAGACACGGACAGCCTGTCGCCCGAAGACCTGGCCCTGATATGGGAGAAGAATTCCGGGCATGAATCGTCAGATATTTACGGATGCAGTTATAAGATTGATTACAGGTATCAAACCCCCGAAATACAAGCGGACATCACGGAAAGTATCGTTTCCTGTGTCAAAAGCGGTAAAGTGCTCTGGGAAACCGTCTTCCCCAACCTCAGCATCCAGCAGTGCATAACCGTTGAAAACGGAACTATTGCCTTTGGCTCAACCAATTATGATTACAGCGCCGACATATTTCCCACGGTATACATCGCACAGCTTGATAACAAAGGCGCGGTAAAATGGGAATATAAAGCCGATCACGGTTTCCGTTTCGAAGACGGTGTCGGTGTCTTTCCAAAAGAGGACGGAACAACCGCCGTTTTCACATCAGGCTTTTCCAGGCAGGAAAACGCGAAGCATTTATGTTTCCTGAAGCTTGACCGTGACGGCAAAGAATATGATTTTACAGACATCCTGCATGGTGAGTACGGGTTTAATAACGCAGCACAATTGGGAGACGATTATCTTGTCCAGATCGGTGAATGGTGGAATACCGATACCGACGCAAACGCAAGGTTGCTCAAGATCGACAGCAACGGTAATCTGCTGGGTGAATACAGCTATACGGCTGATAACTGCAGGTATTACATAACGGATATGATAGAATTCGGTGAAAGGCTCTATATATCAGCTTACGCGGTACCGCTTAAAGATGGGGCTTCCGGAGAGACTTATCTGAATTTCGACGATCTTCACAGATACCTTGAAGAAACTTATGATCTCGCACCCGGTTCCCCTGCAACTCATGAAGTAGAGATCACGGAATTCATAAAAAAACACTCCACAGCAGTTCTCCTTTTGTGTGACCCCGGCAGTGCCTCGCCGCAGCTTTTCTATTCCGTAAAAGGAGCTGCCGTCGGCAACGGTTCTCTTTCCGTAAATGAGTCAAACGAACTTGAATGGTCCATAAAATCCATCGAGTATATTACGCACCACCCGTTATTAAGTACCACCCTGGGAATCCGGTCCGACAACTGCAAATCAGTAAAGTATTGTTTCAATGACAGCGGGGATCTTTTGCGCATAATAGATACAGGCGAAAGCGTACATCTTTACAGATGATGTGAAAAACCCGACACAGATTGATATTCCGCCTCTTGCTCCATGATCAGTTTTCCGGCCAGATAAACCTGCAGTTTCCGGCTTCTCCGCCGTCTATCAGCAGATTCTGTCCCGTCATGAACTTGTTTTTTACAGCCACAAAATACACCCATTCAGCTATTTCCGGAGCCTCTGCCCAGCGTTTGAGCGGAGTAAGCTCCATGATAGCGTTCCAAAGCTTTTCATCATCAATAACACAGCGGTTAAGTTCCGTAAGGACCCCGCCGGGGTCTATGCTGTTGCAGGTGGCACGGGGCGCCAGGCGCAGAGCCACATTTTTTGTATAGCTCATCACAGCGCCCTTTGAGGCGGCATACTCCGGGAATTCCGAGCCGGTATGCCCGCTTGCGGACCCGATGTTCACAACTGCCTTTATGTTTTTGTTGTTTATCGCATAGCGCTCTGTGACATTTATCATTCCTTTGATATTTACATCCAGATCCCTTCCGCTGTCCTGGACACCTGCATTGTTTACAAGTATCTCCGGCCAAACATCTCCCGGGAAAGTCTCAGGATCCGTTACATCCGCCGTGTAATGGGTATAATTCTCATGGGACAGCTCTGCCCGGGCAATGTCAAACCCCGCAACATGATGTCCTTCTTCAAGGAACTTCACAGCTATAGCCCTCCCGATGCCCTTTGATGAACCTGTGACCAGTACCAGCATATCTTCCTCCAATACTTCTTTATTCTGTGATATCACGGTACAACCCGATAAACTAATTGCCTTGCAATAATATACTCATCTCCGGAATTTGTCAACCTTATCAGGAGCGGCCTGGCATAGACCTGGCATAGATCGTAATTGACTATTGTATAATATGTTGTTAAAATGTTTACCAATGGTGCATCATAAGAAACACACATTTTCCCGTACATCAGCTCCGGATAAGATAACTGTCAAGAGGTATGTATGCTAACTATTGGCCAACAGGTAGAGCAATTGATCAATGAAAAAGCTAAAGACCGGGATTTCTCGGAACGTAAGTTAACACTTGGGATCTGTTCAAAGACGTCTCTCTTTAAACTCCTTAACGGAAGTACTGTATCCGACCCGCGGTTTCTGAAAATACTTATCCAGCGTTTGGGCAAATCACCTAACAAGCTTGAATTTATAGTGCCCAAAGAATACATCGACCTTGTGTATCTACAGCAGTTGTTTGATGACAGTATAGACAGACGCGACGAGGCAAAAGCTCTCGAACTTAAAAGACAGATAGATGAATTCTCGGCATTTGATGATTACAAAAACATAAAGCACATGTACAGCTTTCGAAACGAGGCTGCATATGAGTATTACATAAAACAGGATCCGGCAAGGGCACTCACTTGTATCAGGCAAGCGATCGAAATAACCGCTCCCGGGATTAATGGTTCAAATCTGCAGGACTACATGCTTTCTACCATAGAACTTGAAAACATACTGTTTTTATGCCTGATGGCGACAGAAACCGGCGCAAAAACCGGAGACAGCATCAGACAGCAGATAGATACTGTGCTTTCATATATCGAACAGCATATTTCTGATCAGGAAGAGCAGGCATATATTGTTCCAAAAGTCAAATGGCTTAGCGGCATACTTCTCTTGAAAGCCGGAGAAAAGCAAAAAGCTGTTATGGAGTGTAGCACCGGTCTTGAGCTTTTAAGGAAACACGGATTGCTTCAAATGTCACTCCCTTTACTTAAGGTAATCACAGAACATGGCCAGGGGTGCGATCTGCCTGATCCGATTGAAGATTACCATGAATACAAGGATTTGATAGAAAAGCTCAGCGAGAAATATATGGACCCGAAGGCAAACTTTGATTCATTGTTCTTAAATACCGAAAGAGCGGTATATCACTACGAAGCTGAGGTGTACAGGGGCCAGCGTCTGCTAAAGCAGCTAACACAGGATAATATTGCAGATTTCACGGATTCCAGCTCGGATATAGTATCCCGCTACGAAACCGGGAAAAGATCTCCGAGACAAAAAAATTATTCAAAACTAGCCAATGCTTTGGAAATAGATTATTCCAAGCAGGGAACTTTCCTGATAAGTAAAAGCTTTCAGCTGTTGGAAGAGGAAAGAGCCATAACCTCACTTCTGATCTATGAGAAATACAATCTTGCAGAAGAAAAGCTCGAAGCTTTGAGCAGCAGGATTGACAGCAGTATCTGCAGTAATCACATTCTTTTGACTGTTTACAAAAATCATATCGGTTTGCTGAATGGCACGCTGACTCCGGAAACAGTCCTAAAAGAGGACCTGAGTTTATTGGATGAAATATACCCAATACACAGATCAGAAGTAGAAAGGCCACCATTCCTTGCTGAAAACGGTCTGGTGACCCAGGTTTACTCATGCTACGGAAAGCTTGGTATGAAAGATGAGGCAAGTAATCTTTGTGACAGAGTAGCAAAAACATTTGAACATTCTTATGTTCCAAAGACTTTACAACAGAGGACCGCAAATGTTCATATATCAAACAGGACCAGGTATCATAAAGACTATGCTTTTGTCAAAACTGCAATTACACAACGGTTGGAATGTAGGAATCTTAATGGTTTAGATATGATACTTTCCAGTCATGCAGTTCATATATACCAAACTGATAACGCATTAAGCGCGGAATATGCAACCATGTCCTTAACAGCAGCAAAACTGCGCAAAGGCCCCAACATAATAAGAGGAAAAAAGTTTTTAGAAAAAAGATATTTGTCTAATCCTCAAAGCTAATTTCCGGAAAGGGTAGTTCTTCTTTCGGAGCGGAAAAGCAGTAAACCGATAGTACATCAGAATCAACGTTCGATTGCTGTTTGGCTATAGGCGCGATAGTAATTATTGTAGAAAGCGCGATAAGAATAGATGTAGTAAGTGGTATAATACTACTCTTCATTTCAAGTCTCCTTTGTGAAATATTTAGCAACTAGCATCAAAAAATATTTCGAGACAAAAAATAATGGCGTTTTGGTGACCAATATTTTTTCAAGTGGTCACCAAAACGCCATTATTTTTTTTTAATCGTGTGCAATAATATAACTTGACAGTATCAAGCAACTACTGCAAAATAAATTTTGGAGGTCAAAGTAAATGAAAAAAGTAATTATTTCTATCACTGCATTTCTGTTAGTCACACTCACCCTTTCCGTGCCTGTATATGCATCATATTTCTCCTATAGCTATTTGGCCGATTTTTCAGAGCAGTATATTGTGTCGATTGGTGGCGGCGTGATGACAATGCGCTATAATCCCGGCGGCTTGTTTTCAAATGTTCGGGCTTCAACTGATTTAAGTGTGGCAAATGATGAAAACGGTACTGCGTATGTTTGGATCATGGCATTGAATAATCAAGAGGCAAACAGTTATGGTTATGACAAAGTTAATAATGTGATCAATTCCGGCAAGGCCAAAATTCCCGGACAATCCTATGCCAAAAATGCATTCCACTCTGTGGAAAGAACTTCTGTCGGGGTAACACACGCTTGGGCGTGCGAATGCCACTAACATGAGTGCAGGGATGTATCGAGATGAACAGTTTGGTTTTATTCATTAACCGAATAATGCGCTACTACAAAAAGAACAAATTTATGTTTGTTCTTTTTGTGGTTGGCGGAATTATTAATGCCATTATTTTTTGCTATTTGTATGGCAACCTGCTCCCAATGGTGCAAAACAGACACTCTACCGAACAATACTACAGAACTTATGAGGTTGTCTTCGATGAACCGTTGGACTTTAGCACCGCGGCAGGTTTGCTGAAGCAAACAACATTGTTTACGGATGTTTCCTTGGCCTTTGCAGTTACAGAAAAAACAGACGGTACAGACACAAGCAATAAACAATTTGAATTTGCGGTGTGCCTTAATGACAAGTTGCCTGTTGTAAAGCGAACCGGAAGCGTAGATATCCCAACGGGAAACGAGATAGTCATCTCCGGAAGATTAACAAATGATATTGGTGACAATATTGAATTGTGCGGCCGGTCTTTCGTGATAAAAGGCATACACACGGACGGACCTTATTACATTTCCAAGGAAATGTATGAAAAGATGTTTGGACAGCAGGTAAATAAGATCTTTGCGATCTCAGCGGATAATTATTCAAGCGGAAGAGACAAGCCTGCGGAGTTTCTTTCGGAATCATTCCCCGAAGGAGACGTTAAAGCGCCTACACTTATCAGGCTTACGGACAGGAATAACTCTGTCGCGTTTTTAATATCGATCTGCATTGCATACTTTATAACGTCAATAGCGTATTCTTACCTGCTCCTGTATATCATGGAGTCTTGTGCGGATGAGAATGTTGTAAGCATGATCGTAGGAGCCTCGAAGCTTGCCGTTGGCGTTATGTCTTTCTGGGAAGGCGTGATGATGGCTTTTATATCAAGTGTGATCGGAATTATTATTCATATTGCCTTAACACCGGTCTTATTCAGTAAGATCAACATGAGTAGTGTGCTAAAATACAGTTTCGCGGATTATTCATTCATATTGCTGCTGATCTTTGTTATGTCGTCTGTAGTTGTTCTGTTTACAATCATAAGACTGACAAAAGAGACGCCTGCAACAGCGAGAAGAATGATTAGTTAGGAGCGGATATGAAACTAATATATCGTTTGAATGCCTTTATGAAAGGCTTGCATATTTCATCGTTTATTCTGTCGTTAATGTTGGTTGGTACATCGTTACTGGGAATACTTGTACTTGCAAAACTGAATTATATGTATGCGGATTACAGGATCATAAAAGATGCATCACCGGATGTTTACTATCTTGGAAATATGTCAATACCCATGCCGGGAACCCTTGTGGAAGAGATGGGGAAAGAGCTTATAGACGAATTACAGCAGTTTTCCGGTATTGGGAAGGTATATACTGTCAAATCTGTAGCGCCTGTAATGTTCAATGAGCAGAATATTTCAATACTGTTATATTCACCGGATATACTTGATGACTTTCCTGCGCTTAAACGGATAGGATACGATTTTCAAAATGATCCGTCAGGTTTTATAGTTCAAAGCGCCGTTTTTGACGGTTATGAAGAAAAAAGCGCCACGATATCAATTTATAAAACAGGTGTCGGTTGGCACGATCTTACCATCAATATAAACAATAAAGTAAATCCCATGATAAGTACGATCTGTTTCAGCGGTGGTTCAACAGGCACAATGGACTCATCGGTACTGCTTACTGAATCCAATTTCATTATCGGACTTGATAATGAAAGCAACCGTGAATTACTGGAGAAATACAGCGATTCGCTTCGCTGTTATCCAAATGTTGTTTTCAGGTTTAAGAGCAGCGCAACGGAAACCGAAAAAAAGGAAGTATTTAAATTTGCAGAAAAGAAGGGTAATTACACTCCCCTGGCAGAAATAGCCGCAGCGGATCTGAACCTGATACAGGCACAGATCAAATCGTCTATCCCGTTGCCGGTGCTTTTGTTTCTGACATCGCTTATAGCATATCTGAGCATAACCGCGCTTATGGTTACAAAAAAGGGCAAGGATCTTTCTATTCTCTATCTTTGCGGCGCAAGCCGGAACAAATGCATTGCTACCGTTATGGGTTCAACCGCTTTAATGGTGGTCATACCAAGTCTGATAAATGCTGCTGTTTTATCTTTTCTTTGGAAGCTTCAAAAACAGGGTGATGAACGGTTGTGGGGCTTTTTGTTTGAGGAAAACTGTATATGGCTTATAGTATTTTCTTTTGTGCTGACGCTGTTTGTGGTATTTTCGGTTGCATTTGCTTCGATGAAAGGGAAAACACCGATTGAAATATTAAGAGGAGTCGAATAAATGATAGAATTAAACAATGTTACAAAAAAATATAAGGTCGGTGAAAACGATTTCTATGCACTCAATTCGCTTTCGTTCAAGGTTGAAAAAGGTGAATTTGTGTCTATCTGCGGAGCTTCCGGTTCCGGCAAGACTACGCTTTTGAATATCATCGGCACCATTGATGAGTGTACTGAAGGAACATATCTTTTTGATGGTCTTGATGTAAGCTCAATGAATGACAGAAAAAGAGCGAAGCTCAGGAATGAGCATATAGGCTTTGTTTTACAGGACTTTGCACTGATCAACAATCAGACAGTATTGTATAATGTCATGCTCCCCGCACTTCTTGGAAAAACCAAGTATAAAGCCATTAAGTCAAATGCTCTGAAAGCACTGCAATCCGTCGGAATTGCCGATCAGGCACAAAAGAAAGCCAATCAGCTTTCGGGCGGACAGCGCCAGAGGGTAGCAATAGCCCGCGCGCTAATAAACGAGCCGGATCTGATACTTGCCGATGAGCCTACGGGACAGCTTGACTCCGAAACAGGCAAGCAGATCATGGAAACATTTAAGAAACTGAATAACGAAGGAAAAACGGTCATTATAGTAACACATGACAAAACAGTGGCTGAATATGGGAACAGACTTGTTATGATATCAGACGGAAAAATAGTTTCGGACATATAACCGGTATAAGAACATCTTCCCCCGTGCTTCGCGAATAGCGATATTCCGGGTCAGCACTCATTCCGTCTCTTTATTGTCACTTTGTTTGCTTTCTGCCGCTTTTTTACCGTTTATCAGCTTGTAGACAACAAGTCCTACCACGTAAGAACCGAGCAGGACCGCCCACATGATGACAGCAATATGCTTTTTATCGCTTCCGAGTGCCGATCCGCTGATAACCGAGATCGTGATGCCGGGAATACGCCCGATAAGATTGATCAGGAGCCAGTTTGCAAGCGGAAGCTTTGTAAATCCGACTGCATAGGTAATGGGATCCTTCGGAGTTCCCGGGATCAGGAATATCAGCAGCAGGATCATTGTCAGGTGCTTAGGATTCTTCATGAATTCAAGCTCATTTATTTCATCAAAAGAGATAAAGTACTCCGTAAACCGCTGTCCAAGCGCTCTGACGGCAAGGAAGACTATCGCACTTCCAATCGTTGTTGCAATAAGACAGAGTGCGGTTCCGACCGGCACTCCGAACGCATAGCCCGCAGCTATCGAAAACGGCCCTCCCGGGATAAACGCGAAGATGACCTGTGTAATGTTGAGCAGCACAAACACTGCCATCCCTGCAAAGCCCTTGGACGCTATCTGCTCCCTGAAGGCTTCCGGCTCCTTTACAGTTGAAAGCAGCGGGATCGCGATCAGGGCTGTAAGCACGATAAAGACCACCGTTGAAACTATCATGGTGATCAGCTGCTTTTTTGTCATTTTTATCTTGAATTTCTTTTCTGCCATAAAAAACCCCCTGCAGAGCATCGGATCCGAAGATACTCCGCAGAGGGTTATTTTACACGTTTAAGCGCTTTTAGTCAATTATTCCGCATTTTTCTGCAGATATTCCGCGCCAACCCTGTCCTTTTTCCATTCCTTCACGATCTTATAGCCCACAGGACTCAGTACAACCTCAAACATAAGCTCTGCAAGCGCGCCTGTCAAAGAGCAGGTAAGCACCTGAACAAGGCTCCAGCCGAAGAACACATAAGAAACCATTGTGGCAAAGATGAGATTATCCACAAACTGAGCGATAAAAGTAGAAATGTATGAACGGGCGGCGAAGGTTTTAAACGAATCATTTGTTAATCTCTTTCCGATCAGAGCATTGATCACGGCGTTGACGAGAGCCGAAACAAGCATTGCGGTGCTTGAACCCAGCACAACATACCAGCTGCCGCCGAAGGTGGCGTTCAGGGCATCGTTTACCTCTGTCATTTCCGTTGAATAGAACTCGCCCCACATCCCCGGTGTAAGGGACATAAGCTTGAAAAGGCCGCAGACAAGCAGGTTTATTGCAAGCGCGAGGATGGATATCTTAACGGCAGGTTTTGGGCCGAAGTGCTTGCAGATCATATCCATGCACAGGAACGAGATCCAGCTCAGGGTGAAGCCGCAGTCAAGCGCAAGCCACGGGGTCGAGAACAGCTCTTTGTTAGCAAGCAGGTTCATTGCTATGACGCTTACAACAAACAGCGTGATGTTAAGAGACGGGATGCTTCTTAAAAGGACCCTATAATCCTCAAGCTCCCTTTTGAATGATCCGGGGATCTTTCTGATAAAACTCATGATTCTTTTCTTCCTTTGGTTTTAATATTTTACAAGCAGGATATCGGACCCGAACTGCTTGTGTTACCTAAATGCCACGTAAGAATACTCTCTTCCCCGGCATTTGTCAATAACATTTTAAATCAGTCAGAGGGGCGCTTCCCGGTGACTCGCTCACCCGGAAAAGCCCCCTCTGACTCACTCACAGCTGTGTATTTATCTCAGAATACGGCAGTACCGCAACCTCAAGGTTGCCGTTTTTTGTGCGGATCTCGTCAATAAAGGCCTTCTCTTCGGAAGGGTTCTTGAACTGGACCTTGTAAGACAGGCGGAACATCGAGCCCATACCTGTTGTTTTCACACCGATGCTCTCGTATTTCTTAAGGTAATGTGCAAATATTTCATCAAAAGTCCCGCTGTATTCAAGGGTTTCAGGAATCGTCACGCGCAGGAGCCTTGTTGCAAGCCTGTTCTTATGCTCGAAGATCGGAAGCGCGGAAAGCAGGAAATACATAACGGAAAGCCCAAGCAGTATGCATACGCCGTAGCCGAGGTAGCCGAGGCCGAAAGCCATTCCGGAAGCCATCGCCATAAGGATGGATGCGATCTCGTCTGCCGTTCCCTGTGCGGAACGGAAGCGGATAAGGCTGAACGCACCGCCGATGGCAACGCCTGCGCCTATATTGCCGTTGACAAATGTGATAACGCATGCGACCGCAAGAGGCAGGATCGATGTCACAAGAAAGAATCTCTTCGAGGATTCAACGCGGAAGGATATCACCCATGAATAAACAAGGCCGGAAACAAGCGCAAAAGCTGCCATGGTGAAGAACTGTCCCGCAGTTACAGTGGTTGTGTAGATCGAATCAAACATAATTTAAGCTCCTAACCTTTAGTATCTGTTGTCTGTATGCTTCTCCGTATTTCGAGAAGCTGCCCTTATATATCCTGCCCTTTGACAGGATCTCCGTAAGCCACAGTGGCATGGCCGCCTGCACCTTTATCTCAAGGATAGCGCCGCCTTTGGGCAAAAGCGACGTCCCTTCCATCGATGTCGTAAGATCGAGGTGTTCCATCCTGTACCGCGGGTCCTCGTCTATCGTAAGACGCAGGTCGCCACCCGGCTCAAAATATGCCGTTCTGTCGTAGATGATGAGGCACGCCGGCACAAGAGTCTTGTAATGGTCCCTGAAGGACTTGATCTCATTGTTGATCTGGCCGCCCGAGCAGATATCGCCCTCGCCCTCGAAAAACTTGTTGACGAGCGGGACCGTGGTCTTAACACGCCTTTTATACACGATCCCGTAAGCCTTGCGTTTAAGTTCAAGAAAGACAGGTGAATCGTCCGTTGCAAGGCCGTAGGCCCTGAGCCTTATCTTTTCCTTGAATTCCGGTTTTTCCACCGAAGCGCGTATCAGGCTGTAGCTTGGAGTATCATAGTACAGCGAGGCGATGGAGGTCTTTCCGAACTGGTCTATCTCCATATGCCCTTTTAACGCTTCCCGGATATATGCCACTTCATCCGCATTAAGGATGTATTTCAGTTCATAGCGCTTCATTGCAAGGATGGGGTTATCCTTGTTGGTCGTAGTCGGCGCCGTCGGGGATTGAAACATGTCCGCACCCCCTTACAGATCCATGCCGAGCATAAACTCGCCGTTTTCCGCTTTTGCGGATATCCTGCCGTTATGCATGGCCGAAACATTTTTCACGGAGGTGAGCCCAAGTCCCGCGCTCCCGGGTTTTGCGTTCTCAAGCGTAACAAAACGGTCAAACACCTGGTCGTACACGCCGTCCTTAAGCGTCGTTCCGTTGGCAAAAGACAACTTAATGCGGCCGTTTGCAGCTTTGAGCGAGATCTTTATGAAGGAGACCGCATACTTAGACAGGTTCTCCATTATCTCATCAAAGGCCTTCTCAAAAGCCTCCCTGTTGCCCTTAAAATGCACGGGGTCTATGTCCGTTTCAACGGCAAGTCCGGCTTTTTCAAAGTCAGCCCTGCGCTTCTCAAGCGAGCTGCAAAGCAGATCCCCGAGCGAAAACTCCTCTGCTGCCTGCCTGCTGTCTTCAAAGACATTAAGATCGCCAACATTCTTTACAAGCGCCGTCATCCTGTCAAGCTGTCTGTGTATCGAGCGGGTCTGTTCCGTAGAGCCGCTGCCGCGCTCGATTATCTCAAGATCGGCGCTTATGACGGTAAGCGGGAGCTTGAATTCCTGTTCCGCTGCCGCAATAAACTTCTTCTGCTTCCTGTCCGCATCTTCAAGCGGTGCGAACAGCTTTTTGCTCACAATGCGCAGTATTATAAAGCTTAATAGTGTTCCGAGAAGTGTTCCGCACACCGAAAGGATAAGTATCCTGTATGCCGGAAGGAGCTCGCGTCCCTGGTCTATAACGGTCACATAGGTCACGCCGTCGCGTTTTGTCACGCGGTATCTGTAGGTACCTCTTGTCCAGCCCGTTGTCTCTTTTTTCAGGGATCTTGCCCATTCCACGGCCTCGTCGTTCGTGACCGCAGATATCCTGAAATTTAGGAGTGTCGCGTTATCTTCCTTGTCAAAGGATATCCTGAAAAATCTTAAGGAATTGTAAACCTCGGGAGAATCCGTTCCCATGGGGCCAAACCTGCCCGGTCTTCCGTCCTGCGGGTTCTCCTGCCCGGGGGCCGGAGCCTGTCCGCCGCTGTCGAGGAACCGTCCGGCCTCACCGGAAGCAACGGCTTCTGTCAGTGCATCCGCGTCGTCGGCAGCCATGGTAAAGTTCACGATGTTAATGGCTCCGAGCAGTATCACAAGCGATGCAAAGACCGCAAGGACCGCATAAAGCACGAATCTTCTTCTTGTTTTCTTCATGTTCCGTAGCCCTCTTTATCCGTTACTTTCTTGATCACAGCTTTCAGTTCTCTCGGAGAGAACGGCATGATCAGGTATTCTGAGGCGTTTTCGACCGCTTCGGCCGACTTTGGCTTTGAATCCAGCAAAAGGATCACAGGTATCTTCTTTCCGGCGCAGAAAGCCAGTATCTTCCGGCTGTCAACTCTCGGTATGTCGTTTGACAGTATCATAAGATCCGGGTGCCCCTCTTCAAGCCTTGTAAGAACAAAGGTTCCGTCAAAAGCCTTTTCAACCTCGGTTTCGCTGTTACCGAGAAGTATCGCGTAGGCGCTTAACAGATCCCTGTCCGGTGATGCAAAGAGAATCTTCAATTTGAAACCTCCGGGTGCTGTATTGCTTCTACAATAGACCTTCGGTCTATTGTCAGCATTTGAAGAGAATAAGCCCTCTGGGCTTATTCCAGCTCTACAATAGACCTTCGGTCTATTGTCAGCATGTGAAATGAATAAGCCCTCCGGGCTTATTCCGGCTCCGTTACTTTTCTTTCCTGCGTTCTTCTTTTTCTATGGCTTCAACAGCACGTTTTCCTGCGTTTGCAGCCATCGGAAGCCCGCCCGGTGCCGTCTGCCACTGTGTCGCAAGGAACAGGTTGCCTATCTCCTTTACCTTGCTTGCGATGGACAAAGGCTTCTTCTTTGCAGGCATCACAAAGGACATGAACGATCCTATCTCCGATCCCACATACCTTGCGTAGCTTGCGGGCGTCCAGGTGTCAAGCTCCTTGATCTTGCCTTTAAGAGCGGGTACCTGCCGTTCGATAAGCTCCTGCTGAGCCGCCTTCAGAAGCTCCTTTTTCTCTTTATAGAGCTTCCTGTTCTTTGAGAGCTCTACAAGGCCTTTCGCATGCTCCTCGTTAACATAGATCATGGTCTGGAGGATGTTCTTGCCTTCGGGCGAGTACTTCTTTTCATGTGAGAACTCGCGGATGATGCAGCTCTTTGCCATCAGGATGTCCTGCAGGTCCTCCGGGATGTCAACAACAAGCGTCCCCTTAAAAGGCACATCCTTCGCATCTGCGGCAAAAGCGGCATGAATTGACGAAAAGCGCTTAAATGCGCGGGATTCGTAAACTTTTCTGAAGGGTTTCGGCAGCCTGATGTTAAGCAGCTTTCCAAAAAGCATCTTCGGATCGAAGGTCACGATTATCTTGTCTGCCTTTATTGTCTCGCCGTCCTCGAAGGTTACGGAGGTTGCAACGTTGTTTTCAACATTTATGGTCTCTGCCTTTTTCCTTGTAAGAAGCTTTCCGCCAAGGCTCTTGAACCTCTCTGTCATGTGCTCTGCCATGGCAATGGAGCCGCCCTCCGGCAGATCCCCGTTATCACCGCAGTAGGTTGCCGCAACATACGCAAACGCAGCCATGGAAAAGTCCGGACCGATCAGCGAATTGAAGAACTCGCGAAGAAGCGGATCCTTGTATTTATTCCCGTATTCAACAACCGTCATCCGGTTAAAGGACAGGATCGCCGAAAGAGCCGCCATCTTGTTGAAGATATTACCGGACTTGTCGTGTTTTTTGCCGCCGATCCCGTTTATGAACATGATGTTCTTGACTGCGCGCCTGAATTTCTTTATGGTCTTTGCGTCATCCGGCGAAAGCGCCAGCATATCCCTTGCGGTCTTGTCTATCGAACGCCAGAGCGAGAGCGACCTTCCGTCCTTTTCGTAGGTATAGAGTTTATCGCTCTTGACGATCTTTATGTCATCACCGAGAGCCCCAAGCTCCTCCCACATTTTATATAAACCGGAATGCGGATTTGTGCCTGTCAGCCAGTGAATGCAGTTATCTATGTGAAAACCGCCCCTGTTCCAGCCCGTGAGGTTTCCTCCCGCAATGTTATGCTGTTCCGCGATCGTTACATTAAAACCGTGACGGAGTGCGTAAATACCTGCCGATATGCCTGCTACCCCGCCTCCGAGGATCAAGATCTCGTTTTTCTTCATATCCTTTTCACTCCTTTCCAAAGATCACAGGGAACCGGGATGCACCGTTCCAAAGCGGTGCCCGGCCGTTTGCTGCGTCCCCTGCATCCCTGCCGCTTACCTTGCTGTACTATACTATCGATTTGTTTCGAGATTGTGAAATGTCAGGGAAGAAATTGTGTTCGCCCGGTCCCTGACATGCAAGAAAGCTTGCGCAGGGGGCATCCGCTTATCGCACAAAAAATCCGGAACGCAACTGCGATTACGTCCCGGACAGGTTTATCTCCTTTTGTTTCCGTTCATCAAAAAACCCAGCGCCGAGCCTACGCCGCCGCCGATGATGTGCGAAAGATTTGAAATATTGTCGGATACCGCTATCCCCTGGTAAACCTGCTGGCCTATGTAGAGAAGTGCCACAAGTATAAAGGTGATGGGTATCTCACCCGCATTGATGCTTGCAAAGGACGAAAGCAGGATGAGCGCGAAAACCACACCGCTTGCCCCTAGCAGCGCTGTTCTCGGGAAAAAGATGAAATGCACCAGTCCCGTCACAAATGCGGTAACAACGATAACTTTAATGATATTCCTTGACCCGTACTTCTCTTCGAGCATGGGACCGACTATGAGGAGCAGCATGAGATTGCCGATCAGATGGTTAAGATCTGCATGGCCGAGGACATGGCCGAAAAACCTGAAATACGTAAAAGGATCGAGCAGGGACGACCTGTAAACGCTGAACAAGAGCCCTGTACTGAAGTTGTTTGTAGCCTTCCCGATGAGGAGCACGGCAAGGCAGAGCGCCGAAAAACCGAGGATCACCGGGGAATTGAATGTAAATATCAGCTTTTTATGTTGTTTAGCCATTTCAGTTGAACAGTCTTTCCGAGATATAGTAGTGATAATTGTTTGTTTTACAGTATTCCGCCACTTTTGCCTTTATCTTTTCGTCCGTTGCAAACTCGGTGACAAAGATGTCAAGGCCGGCATCCCTGCATTTCTTCAGATAACCGTCATAATAACCGAGCGACTGCCCCTCTTCAAACTTGCCCGTGTCGGGATTTACTGCGGTAACAATGCATTCCTGGTTCACGCCAGCGATCAGTTTCTTTATATCGCTGTTGTTGCGGAGAAGATAGGATACAAAGGTATCCGCGTTCACGACATAAGCCTTTTTATAATAATGCTGCGTCACTTCGCTAAGCACTGAGATAAGGCTGTCGCGTACCGCGCCCGAATCAAGCTTTTCGGCCCCTGTGCCGGCTGAGGCGTAGGCATATATCGAGCAGCCGTCAAGAAAGAACCCGTCAACACCCTTTGAAGCCGTCTCGCCTATCTTTGCAAGTATATATTCCAGCCATTCGTGTTTGGTAACATCCATCCAGACCCTGTGGTAAACATCACCGCAGTCATCCACCGCGCATTCCTCATACCTTTTGAACGCCGGGTCTTCCCTTGTAAGAGTCGCCAGGCTTAAATACGCGTAAGTCTTAACTCTCTCGTTCTTTAATGCCGCAATATCAGCCTTATCGATATTCTCGGCATTTATCACCACAGCATCATATTCATAAAGCTTTTTGACAGCTTCTTTATCCGTTGACGAAACACCCGTAAAGACTCCGAACGGCGTCCTTGTGGTCTCTTCTTTTAGTCTTTTGCCCTGGATGTAGTCGGCATAAAAGATGGCTCCCACCGTGCCGGCAACAATGATAAGTGCCAGTACGATAAGGACAGCCGGAAGTATCTTACCAGAATCAGATTTCATAAACTGTCGCTCCGTGAGCTTTACATGATGGTTTCAGGCTCAGGATAATCCTTTCCGAAGGTTTCAACGGTAACTGTTTTCATGACTACCGGCTTTACGGGACGGTCCCTGAAGTCGGTATCGCTGCAGGCAACACGGTTTACGATATCCATGCCTTCGATCACCTTGCCGAATGCGGCATAACCGCCGTCAAGATGCGGAGCGGCCTTATGCATGATAAAGAACTGGCTGCCTGCCGAATCCGGATGCATTGCCCTTGCCATGGAAAGCACGCCTGCTTCATGTTTAAGGTCGTTTTTGAAGCCGTTATCGGCAAATTCGCCTGCTATCGAATAACCGGGATCGCCTGTTCCGTTTCCGAGAGGGCATCCGCCCTGGATCATAAAATTACGGATAATGCGGTGAAAGCCGAGGCCATTATAAAAGCCTCTTTTTACAAGGCTGATAAAGTTGTTTACAGTGTTGGGGGCAATTTCGGGATAGAGTTCGGCTTTGATAATGCTTCCGTCTTCCAGTTCGATGGTTACTACGGGATTTTCGTTCATGTTTTGCTTGTACCTTTCTTTGGCGCATTTTGCGCATTCTTAAGATGATTATAACACGGTTGCCGCAAAAATACAAGGAAATGGAATTTAAATGATGTGGAATATAAAACTTATTGACATAATAATCATTATGTGATAATGTAGTTTCGAAAACTACATTGATTTGTTTTTGAAACAGCAACGAAAGGAACACCATGTCATTCAGGATCTTTACCGATTCCTCATCGAATCTCCCTACACCGTTTATCGTTAAGAACAACATAGATCTGGTGTATTTTTCATACATCTTCAACGGAACAGAATATGTCTGCAAGGACACAGAGACCTTTGACGGCGATACCTACTACAGGGCCATAAAGTCCGGCGCAAAGGTCAGTACTTCACAGGTCACGCCCGCGCAGTACATAAAGGCCTTTGAACCTTTCCTTGCAAAGGGCGAGGATATCCTGTTCATCAGCATGTCATCCGGCATAAGCGGCTCCTTTGGCTCCGCGCAGATGGCAAGAGAAGAATTAAAAGAGCAGTTCCCGGAACGCAAGGTTGTGCTTTTTGACACACTTGCGGCGTCTCTCGGGCAGGCTTTCTTCATACATAAAGCGATAGAATGCAGGGACAGCGGCAGTTCCCTTGATGAGACGGAAGCGGCTCTTCTTGCGCTGCGTCCGAGGGTATACCAGCATGTTATGCTCGGGGATCTTATGTACCTCTCAAAGACCGGCCGTGTTTCCGCTCCGACAGCGCTTCTTGGCACCATCCTCGGCATCCGCCCCATCCTTAAGGGCTCACCCGAGGGAAAGCTTGTCATGGTAGGCCGCGCAAAAGGGCGAAAAGCCGCAATTAAAGCGCTTGTCGACAAATATGCAGAAGTGGTTGACAGAAACAACAACAAGTATGTCGGTATAGCCTATACAAGCAGCGAGGAGGACGCAAACCTCATAGCCGAAAAGCTTAAAGAAGCGGCTGCCCCCGAAACGCTCGAGATCGTCCGCTACGAGCCCGTTACCGGCTCCCATGTGGGTCCCGATACGGTCGCTGTCTTCTATCTTGGCGGCGATGACGCAAGAACGCATTAACGTTCGAAAAAACAGATCATTATTTTCCGGATCCCGACAATGACCCCGGAAAAACGAAAGGATATAAAAATGAACGACTATGTGATCTTTACCGACTCGGCATGTGACATATCGGCAAAGCTTCTTGATGAATGGCACGTAAGATATGTAAACCTGACATTCAGGAATGACGCTACGGGCGAAGAGTATACCCCCGATGTCATGGGCACAGAGGATTTTTACAAGCAAATGCGTGAAGGGACGGTATTCAAGACCTCTGCGGCCAATATGTCCGCATTTACCGAAGCCTTCGAGCCGGTCCTCCTCGAAGGGAAGGATATCCTCTACATCGGCTTTTCATCGGGCTTGAGCAGCACCGTCAACGCAGCGGATGCCGTTGCAAAGGATATGCGTTTCAAATATCCCGAAAGAAAGATCATCGCAATAGATACCCTCTGCGCATCGGCCGGCCAGGGACTGATACTCTATCTCTCGGTACTCAAGCGCAACGAAGGGGCAGATATCCACGAGAACGCAAATTACGTGTTAGACTGCATCCCGCACCTTGACCACTGGTTTACCGTTGACGACCTCGTTTACTTAAAACGCGGCGGAAGGGTCAGCGGCGTTGCGGCATTTATCGGCGGCATGCTCGATATAAAGCCGGTACTCCATGTAGATGACGACGGACACCTTATCGCTATGTTCAAGGTCCGCAGCAGAAAGAAGTCCATCCAGGCGCTTGCCGACAAATATTCCGAGCTTATAGACGACCCTGCGGGAAGATATTTCATCTCCCACGGCGACTGTATAGAAGATGCCAAAGCACTTGAAGACCTGATCTATGCAAAGAGCGGCAGGAAAGCCGAGCTCATAACCGACATCGGACCCGTTATCGGAGCACACTCCGGTCCCGGCACCCTCGCCCTGTTCTTCCTTGGAAAGAACAGGTAAACAAGCCTGCAAGTTATCCGCATATAAACTTTCTTGATGAAGACAGATCCCCGGGATTGCTCCCGGGGATCCGTCTTTTATGTCATTTTCTCACACAAACGTCAAATAGTTTCCCTGTTTCGTCTTGCTCTGGTAGGTTCCGGAATCTGCGCGTTTGTAAAGCGTATCAAAATCGATTGTCTCGTTTTCCTTGTAGATGGATGCTCCGACGCTCATGCAAAGATCGAATCCCCTTATCTCGGGGATGTCGAGCTCGTCGATAAACTGGAAGAAACGGGAAATAACCTTGCTCCCGACTTTTTCGCTCTGGACTCCCTGGGCATATGCGGCGAATTCGTCGCCTCCGAGCCTGAATACGATATCGTTGTCACGAAAAGCGCGTTTTAAGCAGTTTGCAACAGATTTCAGCACCTCGTCTCCGGCACTGTGTCCGTAGGTATCGTTGATCGACTTAAAGTGATCTATGTCAAGCACGCAGAACATGCCGTGAATACCCTTGAACATCATGTTCTTCGTCATATCTTCGCCGTTGCCGCGGTTCCTTATCCCTGTAAGAAGGTCTGTCTCCGACAGGAACTTGAAATGTTCCTCGCGTTTCTTCTGCGCCCCGATAGGCTCTACCGCGAAGATCACTTCGGTGGGCTGTCCGAGCCCGTCCACCGTCGTAACGATAAACCTTGCACAGCACCAGCCGTTAACACGGTCTTCGTACTCAAGCGTTATGGTCTTGCGGCCTTCGAGACGCTCGGGCAAAGTGGTAAGATCCATGAACTTGAGCACGGTCTCAAGATACTGCGGAAGCACAAGACCACGCATGACATTCTGCATCTGCTCGTTTGCGCCCACGCCTTCCTTGTTGCCTCTTAAGCGTTCTATGTTCGTATTGGTCTTCAACGCCTCAAGGGTATCGTCCTTAAGGTTGAACAGGTGCATGGAGACATAGATGGCCGCAAGGTAACTAATGCCGTCCTTTACGGCATTCTTCATTTCCTGCTTGTTGATCCTGTGGAAATTGATCTCGTTGCGGATCTCCTGCCTTGTAAAGTCCTCAACGCCTCTGTGGTAACCACGGAGTTCTTCGTAATAATCCTTATAGATCTCGGGATGAAGCTCCATGCTGATCCCAAGCCCGTCAATCAGGAACTCATACAGGTCGATCTTCTCGGAAGCGCTGCTGGAGTCCTCGATAAAAGCCTTGGTGATGACGATCATCTCGTCTGTGGGCATATGGTTTGAAAACAGATTTAAGAGTGGTATAAAGATATCGTTCGTATTCTGGGAAATCTCGGAATCGTCCTTAAATCCCAGCATGACCGATCTGAATTCTTTGATATGCTGCTCTGTAATGGGCTCTTTGTTAAGAACAAGATCGCCTTCAAGCACAAGCAGCTTCGCTATTGACCTTAAGTACTCATTTGGCTGCGCGTCTGCCTTTTTGATAAGATCGTCGCGCACCTTCAGGTACTCATCGCGCATATTAAGGGAGATGTATGCTTCTGTCAGGTTCATGAGATTCTGGACCTGTGTACGCTCGGGAAGCACATTGTCATCCATATAGACTTTGAGCTTCTCTATGTAGGGTCTGCAGAACTCAGCTATGGACGGATCTTCCGTAAAGCTCAGCATATATTCGATAGCCGTCATGTAATAGGCATCGGGCAGACCCTGCAGGTCGAGGAGCGCATTAATATAACGCATGCTTTCGACAGGTGCATGCATGGAAACATAATATTCAATATTCCGGATATACAACAGACCGAGATCGTTGGTAGATATCTTGTCGGTCTCCTGCGCCGCTATGATGTATTTCTGGTTAACGGCATGCAGGGCATGCAGGGAAACGTCGTTCGTCTCGACTATTACCCTGTAATAGACCTCACTGTACTCCTCCAAAAGCAGGCAGTCTCCGGATTCGGCATCCTCGTCGAAAACGGCTGCTGCTTCCGCGATAAACTCCGGCGTAAGCGGCGTCTCGCGGTCAAAAGCTATCCGACTAAGCTCGTCAAGCGTCATGAAGCGCCTCGCTATTATTTCGCAGCCCCGGTGCGCTGCGTTTATTTTATGAGTTCGTTATGAGACTTAAGATGTCTTCTTTCTTGCAGTATCCGACTTTTTTTGCCTTCTGCATTCCGTCCTTGTAGATAAGGAGTGTGGGAACGCCCATGATACCGAACTCTGCAGCAAGTTCCTGTTCGTCGTCAACATTTACCTTGCAGACCTTTATCTTGCCGTCCTGCTCTTCGTCAAGCTTTGCAAGCTCCGGAGCAAGCATCTTGCAGGGTCCGCACCACGGAGCCCAGAAATCGACTACCACAGGTACCGCAGCCTTCGTAACCTCTGCTTCAAATGTGTCTTTTGTAATGTTTACTTCTGCCATGTCAAAACCTCCTGGTCTTTCTGAAAATGAGGTCATAAACCGCAAAGGCGGTTTTTGTGACCACACCACTCATTATATCGGCATTTTCCGTGAAAAATTTACATTGATACAATCGTACCTTACGGTCTTGCCCTCATAGGAAAAATCGGGCTTTACACCGCCAAGGCATTCACCTTTTGCGGGCCGTTTGATTATGATCCTTTTTGCTCCGGTCTTCATTGCGGCACTGAGCAATTCCGTACCGTTATCGCATGGAGCCTCAAGTTGCTGCAAAAGCTGGAATTTCTTCTTTACGAGCGCGGATTTTGTGCGCCCCGGGAACATCGGGTCAAGATACACGACATCCGGCAAAAACCGACCGGAAAGCATTGCCGCGATGCTGTCTTCCTCAAAAAGCTCCAGGCGTTTTGCAGCTTCCGATAATCGCGGGTCCTTCAAGGCCCGCTCTATCCCGTCCCGAAGCAGCGCCGCTATCATGCCGTCCGATTCAAACAGCTTTACGGTAAATCCGGCATACGCAAGCAGGAACGAGTCCGTTCCAAGCCCCGCCGTAGCGTCAAGCACGGTTATTTCGTCACGTCCTTTGAGGCTTGCCGCCTTAACTATCAGTTCCGACTTAAGATTAGGCCCTTTACAACGGCCAAGGACTTCAGAAAAATCGCATATCAGCGTATTTTTCCCGTCTGTGAGCGCAAGCCCGTCCTTAGTCTGCTCAAGCTTCATGTTTCGTCCTCTCCCGCAGCGTCCGGGGCAAGGAACCTGATGAGCAGCGCTTCAAGCAAAGGAAATTCCATGGGCTTCTTTAAGTATTCGTCAAAGCCTTCGGCAAGGAGCTGGCTTCTTACCTCGACAAGCGCGTTTGCGGTAAGCGCCACGATCTTCGCTTTATCCCTGTAGAACGGTGACAGTTCGCGTATACGCTTCATGGTCTCGATCCCGTCCATAACAGGCATCATCTGGTCAAGGAAGATGATCGGATATTCGGTCCTGCCGCACATATTCAGCGCATCCGCACCGCTTTGTGCCATATCTACAGACAGATTATAACATTCAAGCGTCTTGCCCGCAACCTTAAGGTTTATAAGGTTATCGTCGACCACAAGCACCTTCACGCCGTCAAAAGAGCATTCTCCTATATGGGATTTGCCGGCCGGCTTCCTCTTTTCCGAAAGACGCACAGGAGCCGGGTCAAAGACGCCCTGTTCAAGCGTTATGATAAATGTCGTGCCCTTTCCGTAGGTGCTCTTAACTTCTATCTTTCCGCCCATTGCATCCGTATAGCCCTTGACTATCGCAAGCCCGAGGCCTGTTCCTTCAATGCCCGCATGAAGATTCTTGTTGACCTGTTCGAACGGCATGAAGATCGAATCGATCTCTTCCTCCTTGATGCCGACACCGGTGTCCTGCACCTCAAGTCTTAATGCCGTTCTGCTGCCGTCTTCGCTGTTATCCGCAGAAAGCCTGAAGGTGATCCCGCCCTGTTCCGTGTACTTTGTGGCATTTGTAAGGATATTTACAAGGATCTCGCGTACCTTCGATTCGTCGCCGATAAGGCCCGACGGGACATTGTCCCCTATCTCCGTAAAGAATTCGAGCTTTTTGCTCCTCATCCCATTGGTGACCTGCGCAAAAACGCCCTCAAGGAGCTTATCAAGGTTATACTCCGCATCATTGACGGTAACCTTGCCGGATTCTACTTTTGTTATATCAAGTATCTCATTAATAAGCTTTAACAGATCGTAGGCTGAGTCCCTTATGTTTTCGGAATACTCCGCAACCTGCTCGTAATCGAGCTTCTGTTTGAGTATTATCTCCGCAAAACCGATAATGGAATTCATGGGTGTACGGATCTCGTGGGACATATTCGCAAGGAAGGTACTCTTGGTGTGGTTCGAAGCCTCCGCTTCTTCACGCGCCGCCTTAAGTTCCGCAATATACTTTGCGCGTTCGGAATCATCCTGGATAACCGCTATATAGCCTATGGTATCGCCATGCCTGTCATTGATGCGGCTTATATCCACAGTACAGGGTCTGTACCTGTATCTGTCGCGTATCTCATAATTTACGATCCGCTCGTTTCCCTCAAAAAAGCCGTCATTAGGAAGCTCGAGGATCTCTGCCAGCGTTTTCTGGGAAAAAGCTGCTTCATCCTTTAAGTCCAGAAAGTCGCGCGCCGCCCTGTTCACGATGCGGAGCCGCGTACTCTCGTCGGTGAGCACTATCGGGTCGTTTATGGAATAATACATGTATTCCGCCATATTGGCGACATTGATACGGTTGCGGTCTATATCGAGGACTGCAAAGTAAACCACAATCATAGCCCAGAACTGGGTCACATTGCTGCCCGGCAGCGAATCGAAGCCAATTGCCGGAAATATCATGTCGAAGATCGTTCCGCCGATCGTAAGGAGCAGCACCACCATGAATTTTACGCCATAGGAGCGTATCCTCGCATACCTTTTGTTTGTCAGCATACGGATAACGGCATACAGGATGTTGAGGCTCACGATTATGAAATACGCCGTGTATATGACGTTAACGGGTCCGTTGCGGAAAACATAGGTCATAAAGCCGAACTGCTGCGAGATGTAATATTCAGTCTGGTCCGGCTGTATAGAAAGCAGATACACCGGAATACCGAGCAGCGAAACGACCTGAAAAAAGATGACCGTATTGCGCCGGAGTCCGGAAATGATGTTGGTGATGCTCTGCGCTGCGATCATGAACGATACCGTTCCCGCTATCGCAAAGCTCTTCCAGAAATGTGCGGCCCGGATATCCGACTGCACATAGAGCATGCTGAAGCCAAAGCTCCATACGCAGCTTGAGAAAAGCAGCAGGATAAACAGACGGTGAATGGTGTCCCTGGTCTGCCTGCCGAGCATCTTTAACACAGCTGTTGCAAAGGCAACAACTGCATTAAAAAGCATCAATTCGGATATGATATGCTTTAGCTCCATACATCCATCCCACTGCGTGTGAAGGCAAAAGGCCCGCCTATACGGCGTCCCCGCCCGGTCAGTTTCGTTTGCCGCAAAGCATTACGATAACGTGTCCGCGAACGTTCACCGTACATCTTTCCTCTGTCATCTCATTGCTGACACCGAGCGGAAATCCGCCGGTAAGCCGTATATTGCAGCCGTTGTAGGCCGTTCCTTCAAGGTCGACCACGGCAAGCTCCTGTGTAAACAGCGACAGATATGCTTCTGAAGGCTTATTCACCCTTAATACCTGCTCCGGCATAAAGAAGGAATCCGAAGGATACGCTCCCATACCGGAAGAAATACGCATCTCACCGTCTGACAGCTCAAGCGTCTCGTTCCCGAGAGCGAATACAAGCGCCTTCTCGTCAAGGAAAAAGAGTCTTAACGCCGGCAGCGCATAGAAAAGCTGCTGGATATTTGAATAAGTGTGGTCAAGCCTGTCGCCGCCAAAGCCGCCAAGCACATAAGCCACGTCAAACATAAGCTCTTTGGCCCTGTCTATTGCGAGCATCGTATCGGGTTTGTCCTTCCGGACCGGAAACACCTCCGTTTCCGGTTCCTCCGGCACAAACCCCAAAGAATCAAAATCCCCTATCGCGATATCGGGGTTTACGCCTTTTTTCTTCAAAAAAGCGTATCCGCCGTCTATCGCAAACACAAAGGGTTTTGGATCAAGCTGCATGAGCGCATCAAAATACCTTTCGGAGATGTCGCCCGCAGCAACAAAAATGCATGATCTCATAATATTTCCCGTATCCGGTTACCGGCCGGTCATTTCTTCGTTGTGATATCCTGTCCGAAATACTTCTCGGAAACAGCCTTTAACGAGCCATCCGCGCGAAGTTCGGCGATAGCCTTGTTTATCGCTGCGATAAGCTCTGCCGAGCCCTCTTTCCTGATGGGGATCGAAACCTCGGAGGCATCGGTTGTAAGCGCTACGACCTTGATGTCTGCTTCGGGATGGACCGAAAGGTATTCGTAGATAGAAACATCGGCGTTAAGGGTAGCGTCAACACGGCCCGAAAGCACCATATCTATGGTCTCGCTGAGGGAATCTACGTTACTCACGGTCGCGCCGTACTGTTCGCCAAGGTACATATATGTGCTGTTGAAGCTGTTTGCTGTCTTCTTGCCCTGAAGATCTTCAAATTTCGTAATGGTGGTGTTATCCTTCTTAACAACAAGGGCGGTGCGGATGAAGCCGTAGGCTTCGGTAAAATCGTACTTTTCCTTGCGTTCGTCCGTTATCTCCACGCCGTTTACGACCATATCGTAACGGCCTGTCTCAAGACCTGCAAAAAGCCCGTCCCATTCGCCTTCAACATATTCAACGCTTACTCCGAGCTTATCTGCGATAAGCTTTGCAACCTCGGTGTCAAAGCCCGCAAGCTTGCCCGTTTCGTCATGATATGTCCACGGCGCCCATGTTCCCTCCATAGCTACGACTATCTTGCCTTTGCTCTTGATCGAATCAAGCTGGTTGCCGTCTTTTTTCCCACATGCCGCAAGGCAGAGCATTAATGCCGCAACAGCGGCGAGGGTGATGATCTTTTTCATTGTCAAACTGTCCTTTCATTCTGTCTTTCCTTTAAGGAATTGTTTGGTCCTTTCCTCCCTCGGATACGCAAAGAAATCGTGTGACGGCCTGTCCTCGACAATAAGTCCATCCTCCATAAACACGACGCGGTTTGAGACTTCTTTCGCAAATCTCATCTCATGTGTGACGATGACCATTGTAGTGCCTTCTTTTGCAAGCTTCTTCAAAACGTCGAGAACCTCGTTTATAAGCTCGGGATCGAGAGCTGAGGTAGGCTCGTCAAGAAGCACTATATCCGGCTTCGTCACTATTGCGCGGGCTATGCCCACGCGCTGCTGCTGTCCCCCAGAAAGGTGCCCGGGGTAATAAACAGCCCTGTCTTCCATCCCCACTCTTACGAGTGTTTCATACGCGATGCGCTCGGCTTCCCTTTTCGGGACGCCCCGTACCCGCACAAGCGGTTCCATTACATTCTCTATCGCGGTCATATTGCTGAAAAGATTGAAATTCTGGAACACAAAGCCCATACGCATCCTGAGCCCGCGGATATCTTTATTGCTCACAGCGGTCATGTCAAAGGAGTCGTCTCCAAAGGTCATGATACCGTGATCTGCTCTTTCAAGGAAGCTTATGCAGCGTAAGAGCGTTGTCTTACCCGAGCCGCTCGGCCCGACTACCGCAACGACCTCGCCTTTATCGACCTTAAAGTCGATATGCTCGATCACTTCCGTTTCCTTAAATGTCTTTCTAAGATCCTTTATCTCAAGCATTTTCCGTCTCTGCCTCCTTTATGCGAAGCTGCAGAGCCGCAAGCCTGCCGGGTTTGGTCTTCCATCCCATGTGTTTTTCGATGGCATTCTGAAGCCATGTAAGTACCGTACAGAAGATGAGGTAGATAAGCGCTGCCTCACAGTACAACCCAAAGGTCTCAAACGTTCTTGCCGCTTCCTGCTGCGCCTTCGCAAACAGTTCAACGATGGTTATGCTCGACGCAAGGGATGTGTCCTTTACGAGAGATATCAGGTTGTTGAAGAGCGACGGGAACGAAATAGGGAAAGCCTGCGGGATTATTATCCTGAACAATATCTGCGGATATGTCATTCCTATCAGGTATGCAGCCTCTATCTGCCCTTTGGGTACGGCGAGCATCGCTGCCCTTACGGCTTCCGCATTGTATGCGGCAACGTTCAGCGAAAAAGCGATGACAGCTGACGGAAACGCCGGGATCATTATGCCTATCCTCGGAAGTCCGAAGAATATGATAAAGAGCTGTACCAGCAGCGGTGTTCCGCGGAATATCCAGATATAGATCTGGGATATCTGTTTCAGGACTTTTATGTTTGCGACCTGCACAACGGCGAGCAGCACCGAAAGCACAAGCCCTATCGCAAAGGAGATCACGGTAAGGGGTATCGTGATCTGTATGCCCGGGATCAGGATCTTAAGAAAGGAGTCTGTCAATACATTCCACAGTCTTTCTGACATTTTTGCATCCTCCGTCCTTGATCTAAAACAGTTTCTTCTCTCCCTAACTAATTTAATATACCCTATTTTGCAACGTTTTTCAAGAAAAAAAACCGCAGGAGTGCAAAACGCTAAAACGCACAAATAATAATGCACAAATAATCACGCACAAATAAATGCGTAAAAACCGGGTGCGTTTCAAAACAAAAATTGCAAACCTGTTAAAAAAATGTTATAATCCCTTTCAGTGCTTTGTTTATTTTCATGTTACCATAATATGATATTTTACCGGCAAAGCCTGTAAAGGGGGAAGTAACAGAAATGTTGGATTTCTTAAAAGCCGTTATCTACGGCATTATCGAAGGTATCACGGAGTGGCTGCCCATAAGCAGCACCGGACACCTTATCCTTGCCGAAAAGTTTTTGCCTTTTGAGGAAACAGGCGAGAATTTCTTCAATGTCTTCGACGTCGTCATCCAGCTCGGAGCTATCCTTGCGGTGGTGATAGTCCTTTGGAACACGATCTGGCCTTTCGCTTTTTCTCCGGAGAACAGGAAGAAAAACGGCGGTTCCGTCATAAAAAAGGACACCTTCATCCTGTGGGTAAAGATGCTCATTTCCTGTGTTCCGGCGGCCGTCATCGGCATCCTCTTCGACGACGTTTTTGAAAAGCTCTTCTACAATCCGTTAAGTATCGCGATAGCACTGATAGTCTTCGGTATCGCGTTCATAGTTGTCGAAACCGTGAACAAGGGCAAAGAACCCAAAACAAAGACCGTATGGGACATTACCTTCACTTCGGCTCTGCTGATAGGCATCTTCCAGGTGCTTGCCGCGATCTTCCCCGGCACTTCAAGGTCAGGCGCTACGATCGTGGGCGCGCTGATAATCGGGATAGCAAGGACTGCAGCCGCTGAGTACACTTTTATCCTTGCAATTCCGGTAATGTTTGGGGCAAGTCTTCTGAAGATAGTCAAGTACGGGCTGGATTTCTCAGGCAAGGAGCTCGCGCTCCTCGGGATCGGCTGCGTTGTTTCCTTTGCCGTTTCGATGCTCGTGATCCGCTTCCTGCTGAGCTTCATCAGAAAGTCCGATTTCAAGCCCTTCGGCTGGTACAGGATCGGGCTCGGCATACTTGTCATCGTGCTATTCTGCGCGAAGGTACTGTAAAACATATAAGATTCCGGCAATTTCGGCAGTTTGGCAGGAACGCAAACAAACCGGATAAATGCAACCATTAACTGTTCGCTGCGCTCGCAGCATGGAGGTTAAACATGAGTAAGATAGCAGTAGTTACAGACACAAACAGCAGCATGGACATGGAGGAGGCAAAGCGCCTCGGCGTTTATATGCTTCCCATGCCTTTTATCGTAAACGGAAAAGAATATTTCGAAGGAGTCACCTGCGAATACGATGACTTCTTCCGGATGCTCGCGCAGGGCGATTTTGTTTCCACCTCGCAGCCTTCGCCCGGTTCCATCATGAAGCTGTGGGATGAAGCGCTTGAAACAAATGATGTTGTCATCCATATCCCCATGTCTTCGGCACTTAGCGGTGCCTGTGATACTGCAAAGGCTCTGGCGCAGGATTATGACGGGAAGGTGCTCGTTGTTGACAACAAGCGCATTTCCATTTCCCAGCGCCAGTCGGTGCTTGATGCTCTCGCAATGATAAGAAAGGGCGTGGATGCAAAAAATATCGTTAAAGAGCTTGAGCGCATGTCGCTCGATTCAAGCATTTATCTTGCTGTCAACACGCTTGAGCTTTTGAAGCGCAGCGGCCGTGTAACAAGCGCAGGAGCAGCTCTCGCGGCCATCCTCGATATCAAGCCCGTCCTTACCATCCAGGGTGAAAAGCTTGATGCGTACGCCAAGGCGCGCGGCATGAAGGGCGCAAAGAAGGTCATGTTAAAGGCCATGAAGAAGGATCTTGATGCACGTTTTGCAGGCAAGAAATACCGTCTCGACCTTGCTTACTCCGGCGACATCTACGAGGCCATCAACTGGCAGCAGGAAGCGAGGGCATTCTTCGAAATGAACGACCTCGCACTCTACCGCCTGCCGATAAGCATCTGCTGCCATGTGGGCGCAGGCGTGCTTGCCCTTGGTGCATTTGAAACCTACGAATAAAAAAATGAGTCAGCGGGGTCGTTTCCCACTGACTCATTTTCAGTGATCCATTCCGTCTGTCATCGAGATACTCCCTTGCACTACGGCTCGTTTTCTACTCGTCGCAAGTCGCCTTTTTGCTCATGCTCCTGCGCTCTCGGAACATAGTCCTCGTCCGCTTCGCGGAACGCGCGTCGCATTCGCGGCGAACTTGCGACTCCCTACGAAAGCCTCGCTCGTGGCCGTGCGGCGGGGTATCTCGATGCAGACGGGAGAATTCAGACTGAGTCAGCGGGGTCGTTTCCCTGTGACTCATTTTTGAACAGCTCCTACTGCCATCACACCGGATCCTGGTAGATCACTTTTCTGTCTTCAAGCCTCAGCGCGGCAAGCCTGCCCCCAATCTCTCCCCTTACACCGTAAACGCACCCACAGTCGACATTTATGCTGTGCTCCCGGAAATGGACGCGTCCGTCTTCCGGGTATCCCAATTCGATAAATACCGGCGTATGGCCGTGTACGAGTATCTCGTTTTTCACGGGATGATAATCCTCTTTTAAGTGCCCCTTGTCATCGATATCCCGGTCCCACAGGATACCCATCCTTTTCAGGTTCTTGCCGTACCATCCGTGAGCGATCACATATTCCTGTTCCTTCCCTTCGGAAGTCATGACTGTAACACGTTTTGTCAGCGGCAGCTTCTTAAACCACATGATGAACGGGCGCAGATCCCTTATCGTCTCATATCCTTCATCCCGCATGTATATGTCAAATCCGTAATGACAGGCGAGAACAGCCGCGCCAAGGCTGCCGAACCCCCCGTCCCGGAAGATGTCCTTATAGACTTTTCTTTCTCTGTCGTAATCGTCGATGATGTTATTCTCGTGATTTCCGCAGATCATCTGGAAATGCCCGTCAGGCGTAACATTCTCCATCGCCCAGTCGAGCATCTTATGGGTATCCGGCCCTCTGTCCACGATATCCCCGATAAGGATAAACGTATCATCGGCTTTGTTCCCGGTTTTGTCCAGCAAAGCCATGAATTCGTTATAACAGCCGTGTATATCACCTACTACCCAGGTAGCCATAATGTGGTGCCTCCTACAGTGAGTCAGTGAGAAACGACCCCGCTGACTCATTTTGGGCCGGCGGGGTCATTTTTCTTTGACTCATTATTTCAGCATGCTCTCTTCCCAGCTGGCGAAGGGCTTGATGCCCATCAGACCGGCAACTGTGGGAGCAACGTTTGCAAGACCGAACTTGCCTTCCTTCATCTCGTGGCGCTCGTCTTTATCGTAGATGATGAACGGAACGGGATTGAGGCTGTGCGCGGTACGCACCTCGATATTGCCCTTCTTGTTCTTCTCGAGCATCTGGTCGGAGTTACCGTGGTCTGCGGTAACAACGAGGATGCAGTTTTCTTCATCACAAACCTTCTTGATACGTGCAAGTTCAAGGTCAACGCTCTCAACCGCGATCTCGGTAGCGTAAAGGTTGCCTGTGTGGCCGACCATATCGCCGTTCGGGAAGTTGCAGCGGATAAAGCCGTATTTATGCGATTTAATAGCTTCCATCACCTTGTCTGCGATCTCGGTTGCCTTCATCCAGGGGCACTCGTCGAAGGAGCGGACATCGCTCGGAATCTCGCAGTAGTCCTCAAGTTCTTCGGAAACCTTGCCGGAACGGTTACCGTTCCAGAAGTATGTAACATGGCCGTATTTCTGCGTCTCCGAAACCGCATATTCCTTTATGCCATGTGCTACGAGCAGCTCAGTGAGAGTCTCGCGGATCTGGGGCGGGTTAACAAGGTACTTGTGAGGTATCTTAAGATCTCCGTCGTACTCGAGCATGCCTGCGTACTTAACCTGCGGGATAACGCCGCGGTCGAATTTGTTGAAGGATGCATCGCCGTCAAAGGCCATTGATATCTCAAGAGCGCGGTCACCGCGGAAGTTAAAGAGAATAACGCTGTCGCCGTCCTGCATTGCGCCGATGGGCTTTCCGTTCTCTGCGATAACAAAGGACGGAAGATCCTGGTCTATGGCGCTTGTCTCGTTACGGAGCGTCTCAATGGCTTCCGTAGCGCTTGCAAACTGTCTTCCCTCGCCGTGAACATGCACTTCCCAGCCATCTTTTACCATTCCCCAGTTAGCCTGGTAACGGTCCATGGTGATCTTCATACGGCCGCCGCCCGAAGCGATCCTGCCGTCAAAGCTGCTGTCGTTGAGCTCTTTTAAGGTGTCTTCAAGCTTGCCGATGTATTCGAGCGCGCTTGTTGCGGGAACGTCGCGTCCGTCAAGGAGAGTGTGGATCCTTGCTGTTTTTACTCCTTCCTTCTTGGCCTCTTTGAGCATTGCAAGAAGATGGCTTATGTTCGAGTGAACATTACCGTCTGAAAGAAGACCGATGAAATGCAGCGTCTTGCCGCTTGCAACAACAGAGCTTACAAGCTCTTTCCAGGTCTCGCTCTGGTAGATCGAGCCGGATTCGATTGATTCGTTTACAAGCTTTGCGCCCTGTGAATAGATCTGGCCGCAGCCGAGAGCATTGTGTCCAACTTCGCTGTTTCCCATATCATCATCTGTGGGAAGACCTACAGCGCCGCCATGTGCCTTTATGCACTGCCACGGGTTATTGGCCTTTAAGTCATCAAGTGTGGGGGTGGTGGCTTTCATGACCATGTTGCCGAGCTCGACGGGAGTCTCGCCCACACCGTCCATTACTACAAGTACAACGGGTTTATTCATATTTATCCTCCTGATAGATAAAGTATTTTCGTTTACGGGTATCTGCAGTTAGTTAATGCAAACTACCCAGAGAGAGTTTACACTCATCTGTTTGAAAAATCAAGTAAAACATCATTCAAAATGAGTCACCGGGGAACGACTCCGCCGACACATTAAAATGAGTCACCGGGAATGACCCTGCCGGTACATTTTAAAGGACTTTCCTGATCGCAAAAAGCAGCTCATCAAACTCTTCAAATGCCGGAAAATCCGGGTTATCTGCTATTATCTTCTCTGTGCTCTTGAACAGGAAACCTGCTTTGGAAGCGCGTATCATGCCAAGGTCGTTGTAGCTGTCGCCCGCTGCAATGGTTTCAAAGCCGATGGACTGCAGCGCCTTTACAGTCGAGAGCTTCGACTGGGCGCAGCGCATTTTGTAGCCGGTTATCTCGCCGTTTTCCGCAACCTCAAGCGTGTTGCAGAATATGGACGGCATCCCGAGCTTCTTCATGAGCGGGTGCGCAAACTGCTCGAAAGTGTCGCTTAAGATCACTACCTGCGAAAGGTCGCGCAGTTCGTCAAGGAACTCCTTTGCGCCGGGAAGTGGGTCGATAGTGGAGATGACCTGTTGTATCTCTTTGAGCCCGAGGCCATGTTCTTTAAGTATCCCGATCCTCCATTTCATGAGCTTGTTGTAATCCGGCTCGTCTCTTGTTGTCCTTTTCAGTTCCGGGATCCCGCTTGCCTGTGCAAACGCGATCCATATCTCGGGCACAAGAACGCCCTCCATATCAAGGCAGACAATGTTCATCGCTTTATCCTCTCTTGCAGGGGTGTCTTCCCCTTGCAACATGGTTCCCTCACCGTACATAGTTAAAAAACCATCAAGGGTAGTTTACACGGATTTGCGGTAAAAAGCAAGATATTTTATAAAAAGGCGGGGAACACGTACATTTCAAAAAATCTTCTGTTCAAGCGCCCTCTGTTATGGTACAGTTCAGTTGTCACGGGGACGGTTCTCAGTGACAACATTGCAGGCGTCAAGCATTCTGTTGTGAGGTTAAACAAATGCGCTCTGTCAAGCGAATTCCGTTAAAAAAAGGATCCTCCCCTCATATACTGCCGCTGAGGAGCGGATCAATTATATATCTCATATTGTCGGCGTCGCATACACGGTTGGTGCCGTTCTCTACGGGCTCGGGAAGAACCACAAATACATGCACTCCGTATTCCATTTCTTTGTGCTGCTCGGAAGCGTACTGCAGTTTGTGTGCGTGTTCTGGTATGTGATATAAAAAGTGTCACCGGGGACGGTTCTAAGTGACAACGTTGTCAAAAAGAACCGTCCCCTGTGACACTTTTGATCTTTCTCTATTATTTCCCGGCCTTCTCACCGGCCACGATTTCTTCAAGCACCGAAACAACTTCTTCAATGCTCATTCTGTTGGATTCAACGTCGAAGTACGTTCCGTCGATCTCAAAAGTAGCATAATATGCCGTACTTCCCCAGAACACCGTCATTTCAACTCCTCCGATAACGGATTTCCTGTCTGAATTCGGATTGTAGAGCTCGCACCGCAGCGGAGCCCCGACGGTAGAAACGGCAATTCTTAAGAATTTATGCCCGTCAGCGGGTTCAAAATTCAGTGTATGATCGCGTATGGTATCAAACACAAGCGGAGCTTTGTGATCCCCGTCCACATATAAATCCGTAATGCTCGTCACTTCAAGGCCTACCGACTGCCCGACACCTGCAAGGTACCGGAAGCGCTCAGGAAGCTCGTTTACGGTGATATTTTTCCCCTCTGCCGCAAGTTTTGCCGCGGCTGAAGATGAAACCGGATTTACAAAAATCACATTGTCGCTAATACGAACCTCTGTCTCCGGAGCCTGATCTTCGCTTACATCGTCCGGCAGGCCGATGTTTTTTGTGATTGTCATTATCGGTGTTTTACATATTATGACCAACAACACTACTGCAGCGCATGCAGCAATAACCGGCCATCTGCGGTCAAAAAACTCCTTGATCCGTGAAACGCCCTTGTTTGTGCTTTGCGCTGTTTTTTGCCTTGTTTCTTCTATTTTTTCATATTCATCAAGGTAATCCTCATCAATTTCGGATATTGCCCTTAAAAGCATTTTACTCTTCATGTTTTCCTCCCGGTTGAGTGTTTTGCAAGCGTTTGTGGGCGGCCTGCTTTAGCGGATTTCGGACGCTACAGCCATTTCGCAAGCAGTTTCTTAAGCGCGTTTCTCATTCTCATGAGCGTCACCTTCACCTTGCTTTCGGACATGCCGTGGAACGAAGCAATCTCCTTAACAGAATAAAACCTGTAGTATCTGTCGAGGAACAACATCCGCTTTTCCGGAGCAAGGTCTTTAACGAAGCTGTTAACAACGCCTGCAAGCATGTTCGCGAGGGCCTCGTCCTCCACGTTTTGGCCGGACTGCAGGTTCAAAATATCCAGCTCGTCCGTGATAACCTCCAACTCGCTGTTGCGCTTTTTTGCGGTGTTCCGGTCATATCTGTCCAGAGCCAGGTTTCTGCAAACGGCCGCAATATAAGCCTTCAGCGAGACCGGTTCAGCCGGCGGCACAGAGTTCCAGACCTTCAAAAGGGCGTCGTTAACACACTCTTTGCTATCCTCCTCGTCCCGAAGGATCCTGAAAGCGATAGCAATAAGAAACTGTCCGTACTTTTCTTCTGTCTCCTTAACAGCCCTCTCGTCGCGACCCTGAAAAAGCTGTATTATCTCGTTATCTTCCATGTCTCACCTGTGCATGGCGTTTTTTAACCTCTTCACCCATATAGACGGGGAAACTATCAACTTGGTTACATACAATTTAGCATATTCAGCAATGAAACACCATTGAAATCCATCCATTGACATCAATTAGTCAATATCATTTATGAACCACTTTATATATCGTATCCATTCACATCAAATACATTATATTGATTTTTCTGTTGACATTTTGATAATTCGTGTTATAATTCAGTTGTAACATAATCCACGAATGCTTAGGAGGCGCTATATGGGATTAACATTAGGTGAACGGATAAAAGAATTATCCTTAAAAGCACGGTTATCGCAAAAAGAATTAGCTGAAAGAGCAGGTGTTACAGAAGCTGCGATTTCTCATTACATCAAAGGGGATCGTTCTCCTCGAGCAGAAGTTCTGTCTAGGATTGCATCCGCTTTAGGAACTACATCAGACTATCTTTCACAGGGCATTCCTGTTGAAAAAGAAGGCGAATTGCAATATGCCAAGCGACTGATTGCAAAAAATGTCACACAAATGACGGCCGCCGAAAAGAAAGAAATCTTGGAGATTTTACTTGGGGGTAGTAACAATGAGACTCCCCGATGAAAACTATGAATTTATTAAAGGCGAAGCAGCTCACATATTAAAAACTTGCAGAATCCGTTCTATACCAATCAACGGATTCGAAATTGCTATCAAGTGTGGAATTCTTCTTCGCCCATACTCAGCCCTATCAGACCGACAACGGGAAGCTGTCACACGAATAAGTTCAGATGGTTTCTTTATTGAAGATAAACACGGAAGAAGCATAATCTATTACAACGATGCCCCATCATTTGAACGTATCAACATGACAATCCTGCATGAGGTTGGGCACTATATTTTAGATCACGGAATAAGCGCAAATGGGAACACGGATGTGGAAGAGGCCGAGGCAAAATTTTTTGCAAAATACATTCTCGCCCCACCTCCACTTGTTGATCGAATCCATCCAACTTCAGCAAGAGATATTATGGATTGGTTTTGCATTAGTTGGGAAGCTTCTGTTTATGCCTTCGACAACTACAACAAATGGAAACGTCGTCATATGTATCATGATGTTGAAGAATACGAACGAATAATCCTTAATCTGTTTATAACAAAGACTAACCATATCCGAAAGCGCCTTTCTGCTTATTCGAAACATCTCATACACGCTTAAAGGAGGTGATGACCGAATTCATAAATAACACATTCTGTAACAACTGTTACTACCAATAACAGTCAAACCATCTGGGGATACGAATACTCTCCAAACAAGTTTAGGGCTTCGTATCTCCATACAAACAAGTGTATGGGGACTAAAGGAGGCCCCAAATAATGAAATCAAAAGAATTTCGAAACAGCCCTCTTTTTCTGCGTAACGACTATAAGTCTGAGGGCGAATGGAACTTCCCAATTATTAAAAGACAAGAGCTTGACCTGAACAATCTTGATCTTATTTCATACTCGGATATAAGTTCCAAAGACAACAAGAATCTGCACAAAGGCGTCCATTTCTTTATTGACGACTGGCGTTTCGAATCATTATATGACAAGCCGGATCGTAGCGTTGATACACTTTCTAAGTATCGTTTTCTTTTAACGCCTGACTACTCTTTATATGCTGAAATGCCACTTTGGAGGCAGATTGAATCAATTGGTAAGGCCCGATGGATAGGTGCCAATTGGCAAGCAAGAGGTTTAACTGTTATTCCCACCATCAGCTGGGCACGCACACAAAGCTTTGCTTTTTGTTTCAAAAGTATTGAGAAACATAGTACTGTTGCCATAGGAATGATTGGATGCAAAAAGAACCACCGATCATTTATGCAAGGCTACAACGAAATGCTTGTGCAAATTGAACCAGACGCAATAATATGCTTTGGTGACCCGTTCCCCGAAATGCTCGGAAACATTATTCGGGTCGATTACTCCGCATCCAGAAGGGAGGTACACTGATATGGGAGGGCGAGGAACCTTTGCTGCAGGAAATCCTGTGGCCTACACTTTTGAAACCGTCGGAATGATAGAAGGCGTGAAAGTATTAAAGGGTATAAACGGCAAACACGGTCTGCCCGAAGAAGCCCATAGCAGCCTAGCCTACATTGTTTTAAAGCCCGACGGAACATTCCACGAAATGCGGATTTACGATAAAGAACATTATCTCGTAAAAGAAATCGCATATCATCCAGAGCCCAAGCTCAACGGTGGAAACAGAACAGAAAATGTTCTTCATGTTCATGATTATAAGCGTGATAATTTTAAAGACAGAACTCCTCACCGTATAACGAGAGCAGAATACGAGACATACAAAAAATACTTTAAGGGGGTGCCTATAATTGATAAATGGTAACTTGACTGAATTTATTGACAAACTCTATTATGGTGATGAACTTTGGTTTACCTATAACGGAACCAAATACATGATTCAGGGTTTATCTGAAGACGGCACATACAACCTGTATCTGTTTGTCCCATACTCCGAAGGCACAGGATACATGTGGGAATGCAAAGGAACCAAGGAGACGTATCCTGTAAAAGAGTTTTTGCATGCCCCTCTTTTCCAAAACAAATCATTCATGGAAATCGAGCAAGAGATTGAATGGGTGGATTGCTAAACGATACTTATGCCTCAATAACAAAACCCCTGAGTGCTACCAACACTCAGGGGTAAAATCATTTGAGGATACGAATACCCTCCAAACAAGTACTTTAATACTACTTCATAAGCGGCTTTTTGTCAACATTTACAGAAAAGATTACTTCCAAACGTTGCCGTCATTTTTACTTTTCGTGGGATCATCAAGGTCATTAAAACCATTTCTCCAGGAAATCTTCGCATTTTTCCAAACGCTCCCGTCATCAGCATCCAGCCTGTATCCGCATTTTGAGCAGCAATCATGCGCGCCTACTTTTCCGGGCCACTTTCCGCAATGCGGGCATCTGTAAAACTTGTACTCGAAGATGCTGGCGATCAGCATAACTCCCATAAAGGGCCAAAAAATCGCGTATGGCGATGTTCCTTTCGCAAAGCAAACAACAAGTCCGATCAATTCAAGGGCCATGGCAACAAAACCGACCGTATAATATATTTTATGTACAGTTGCAGGTTTAAGTTTCTTTGGCGACATTATTCCGATACCTCCTTTGCAACACGTTGATCAGCGAATAATATTATTCTGTCAATAAGTATATGGTATTCCAAATATAGCGTCAAGAAAGCTGCGGTAAATGCGTATTTTATTGTCCTGGACAATATATATTGTCATGGGAAACCGCTTCATGAGAGCCGGCCCAAGCTTTTTCACACAAAAAGATACATGTTCCCTACCCCCCCCATGACAAAATATGGATATATGTACGTTGTTTTATTAACAATTCTGTATTATTATATAGACGCATTATTTTTTCGGTCTTTGTACACGACAAATCCGCAATCGCTGTGTGCCGAGTGCATAGCCCGGAAAACATTTTGAGGATAATAGAGGAATTATCATGAAAAAAGGGGTTATCGTTTCTATCGCACTTATTGCAGCAATGATGCTTGCCGCATGTGCGTCAACCAAAACAACACCGTCGCCTGTTCCGACAAACGGCGCAACGCCTACTTCAACCGCATCGCCGACACCGACGGATAAACCGGCTACGCCTACTGAAGTGCCTGCTACACCGACACCTACATTTACGCCCACACCCACCAAAGTTTCGGCAACGCCTACTCCCACGCTGTCGCCGACACCCACAGAGGTTCCGGTCCCGACAACAAACCTTGAGCCCACTCCCATAACAAGCGGTACTGAAAAGGAAATCTTCCTTTCGAACTTTGCACCGATGTCGCAAAAAGGGCTGTATGCAACGCAGAAAATGTACATAAAGGCAGAGCTCTACTCTTCACTAAAAAGCATGTTCAAGTTCGGTGATACCTTGTTTGTTTGCCCCGGAGGATATGGCACTGTTCTTTGGTTTACCAAATACAGACTGTCTAATCTGGCGATTGTATCTTCTTTGCCGTCCATAAGCACATCCACATTAGAATACCATGACGACGAGTGCCTTATAGTAAGTGATGGGCAGGATGTAACAACTTTATGTATCTACGATCAAGATTTTAAAGCGGTCAAGAAGATCACTCTTGCTGATTTCTCCTTTGGTTCTGTCCTGAACTATGACAAATCCGGTAACAAGCTTCTCCTGACCGGCAACGACGCAATCTGTGAATATGACCTACAAACAGACACTCTCAAAGAGCTCCTCTTGTTCTCGCAGATAGATCTGGAGGGTTATGCGATCGAATACGTGGACATTTATCACGTACCCAGCGACAACGAAGTTTGTATTTATGTTGAATATAATACTCCCGACATGGTGGGCATGGGTATTCCTGCCGGTGGTGTCGAATATAATTACAATACCGCTACAGGAGAGCTGTCTAAGCTACCTTCCCATCCCGGTCTTGGCTATGTTGATGAAGCAAATGCCCGCTACTCATTCTTTGAGCCGGGCGGTGACAGAAGTGCTGTAAGCCTCTGTTACGGGCGCCCACAATCGATCAACATTTATGACAAAGACCTTAAAATCATACGGACTATCACTATGGCTGACAGCGGGTATACGACCTATTATCTTTCTGTTGATTGGGCAAACAATGTTGTCATCTATTACGATGTCGACGACAAGCGCTGTTTATGCTACTCCATCGAGACCGGCGAATTGATATCCGGCATATATTTAACCGCTACACCTATAGATTACGCCGACGGCCTGATGTTTTTCTCCGGCACCTTTGAGGAGAACGGCAAAACAAGGGATGTAACGTATGTATGGGACTACCTGAACGGCGAAGTACCTGCAGAACCTGCGATTCCCACAGGCGAACGCGAGATCAAGCAGCGCTTCGAACTCGAAGACACCGTTGTAACTATTGAAGTGCCCGTGGATACTGAGAAAGATGACTTTTTCTTTGTGGCATATGAAAAAAAGACAGACAAAGAGATAAAGAGCATCTACTTCGAAAACTATATTGAGTGGTCTGACGGGCTCGAAGCTCCCCTTATTACAAAGGGAAAAAGCACTGTCATACTTGACAATTTAGACCCGTTTACCGGCGGGTCCAGATTCTATTCTTGTACACACCACTTTTATTTTTATGACTCCATGCTGAATGAGCTGGGTTCATTTGAGGTTAAAGGCTCACGTCGGCTCAATTCCTCATCCTACGACGAGGAAAACGGTATTTTCTCCTTTGAGTTTCAACCGGATTTTAATACGACGGTAATCTATGAATACAATATAAAAACCGGAGAGCTCAAAAAACACGATAAATAAGCCGGAAAGATAATTTGAGGAGATCATCATGAAAAAAGGGGTTATCGTTTCTATCGCACTTATTGCAGCAATGATCCTTGCTGCATGTGCGTCAACCAAAACAACACCGTCGCCGGTTCCGACAACCGGCGCAACACCGACGTCCACTTCATCGCCGACGCCGACGGGGAAGCCGGCTACACCTACGCCTACATCCACACCGACCGCAGTTCCGGCTACACCCACGCCCACGGAAGTACCTGCAACGCCGACTCCCACAGCGGTTCCGGTTCCGACTGCAAATCTTGAGCCTACGCCCATAACAAGCGGCACGGCAAGAGAGATCTTCCTTTCAAACTTTGCTAAAATGTCGCAGAAGGGACTGTATGCAACGCAGAAAATAGGTCTTCCGTCAGAACCGAGCCGAGTTTGGGATTATATGTTCAAGTCCGGCGACGCCCTGTTTGTTTGTACAAACAACTACAGTAAAGATTTCCGGTTGGCCAAATACAGCCTTTCCGACCTTGCACAGGTATCGCTTTTGTCCTTCGATGATAAATCCAAGTATTACTATTTGACCGATTATGATTATGACGATGATGAGCTGCTGGAAATACTTGAAAGTAAAGATACCGAAGACGCCGATATAGTTTATTCTTACTATGATCACAACTTTAATAAGCTCAAAGTCAAAGAATACAAGCATGTAACTTTGCCCGAATTCCCTTCCGTGTCTCTTATGGATTATGATTTGGAAAATAACCTATTCATCTACCAGGACGATAAAGTAGTATACAAATACGATCTCGGAACAGGCAAGCTCATTGAAGTCTTCAACATTTCGGCCATAACAGTGCCGGATAACCTTTATTTGGCCTATTGGAGCGTTAATGCCGTGGAGGCCAATGAATTTAAGATTTATGTTGAATTTAATCAAGGTAACGGAATCATCCCTGCAGCCTGGCACGAATACAAATACAATATTGACACAAAAGAGCTGACCCTGTTACCTGACGATCCGAGCGTCGGCTATTATGCTGAGGGCTATGAGGCTACTTCCATTTCTGAGCCCGGCGGAGAAAGAAAAGCATATTACTATTGTTCTCAGGGTCCCGCAACAATCAATATTTGTGACAAAGACTTTAATAAAATCCGTTCAATAGTTTTAAGCAACAACGGAGTTTCAGTACAGAAGTCATCATATTTCGCTGTTGACTGGAAGAACAATGTTGTCCTCTTCGATGATGCCGTGCCTAACTAGAACCATGATCTCGTTTTATGCTGCTACTCCATCGAGACCGGCGAGCTTATCTCGAAGCTTGAGACAAAAGGCAGTGTCTTTGATTTCGTGGACGGTCTGCTGTTCATCTCCGGCACCCTGGAGGAAAACGGCCAAACAAGGGATGTAACTTATGTCTGGGATTACTTGAACGGTGCAACCGGGGACGAGCCGATTTTAGTTGGTGACAGAACGAAACAGGAAAGTCGCGAGTTAAAAGACAGTATCATATGCGTTGAAACGCCTGAGAATTCTGCCCTCAAGGATTTCTATCTTGTAGCATATGGCAAAAAAACAGGCGAAGTAATAAACAGCGTATATTTTGACAGTTATTTCTCCCTGTATTATGATAATGTCTCATCCCCCTGGATAACAAAAGGTAAGGAAACAATAATAGTTGATATCAAAGAACCGGAAGATGATCGCACAGATAAATATTCTTATACACATCGCTTTTTTGTTTATGATTCAAAGCTGAACAAACTGGGTTCCTTTGAGGTTAAAGGCGAGGCTCATCTCGCGTCCGGATTCTACAACGAAGAAAACGGCATTTACATTTTCCCGAACAATCCGGATGATGACACCTATGAATTTAGCGAGTATAACATTAAGACCGGCGAGCTCAAAAAGCTTGATAAGGGAATCATAAAGGACGCAGGGAAATATCATAGTTTCTACGGTCTGCTCGATAAGACCAAACTGCTCTATACCGAAGCAGTTCAGGTAAACACGGATGCCGAGCCCCTTCGCTATTCATACGAATCATATCTGCTCGATCTTTATACGGGTGAAAAAGTCACCGTTGCTTTACCTCACGGAGATTTTGACAACACATATAACCGGGTACGTATCTTAACGGAATACACCGGCAAACGATATATCAATGGTGCATATCAGTGGCATTTTTTAATTCCATATTATGACACGGATCTGGGCGGCGAGCTTTATATCTGTGACACAGACGGGAAGAAAGTGAAGGTTGAGATCGGGAATCCGTGTGAGGCTTATACGCTTATACCCGATTGGAAAAACAACATCTTGATAACATGTGATTACCCTTGGCCCGGCGGAGATGGCGGCTCTATCAAATGCACATTCCGCTCCTACTCGATGGAAACCGGCAAACTTCTTGGGGAAAGCCCCTCGGTTGATGCTATATTGGAACAGTCGATCTATGACATTGATTCCGAAGAAGGCCTGCTGTACTTTGACGGCTCAGTTCTGTGGGAATATAAGAAATAAAAGCATTGTGTCAGAAATACAAGAATTTGAAAAGCGCCTCGCCGGCAAACCGGCGGGGCGCTTGTGCGTTCACTATCTTGAATTATAAACCGAATTCCTTGTAAAGCCGCTCTCGTTCAACTTTGTCAGAGGTGGCTTTGGCGATATCATCGTAACGGTGAGCTTCAATAAGCTTTTGAATGAGTGCCGAAAGACGTGCCTCGCCTTTGACAAGGCCTGTCGCTTCGCCTTCTGCTCTGCCCTCTGCTCTGCCCTCAGCTCTGCCTTCTGCTCTTGCTTCGGTCATATAGCGTTCCATTACTTCACACATAGCACTTAGTCCTCCTTCCGTAGTTTTAAGCCGCTGTACCTCGGCTGTGGTTTCCGGGAATTGCTCGTCATTAAGCTCTTTTTTGGTGAAACAGCTCATAAGATCCGCAATCCTTGAGCCGTCATTTACGGCGGTATTGACAAATACCTCATCGAAACCGTCATCGAATAATGCTCCTGTTTCTTTCAGACGCTTTTCAATGTGGTAAATCGTTTTGCCACCCTTGAATATATCGGTTTCCGATATGTAAACGATAAGAACATTGGTTACATCTTTGAAGGCGATTCCCGGTTCCGATTCATTTACAGTGATCATTGAACCGTTGTATCTCGCTCTTCTCGCGTGGTCGTCATTGTCAGAACGCTGAACCTCTATGTTGCACTTAGCTCCGTTACCAAGTGTACAAAGCGCATCCAACCTGACCGAACGCCCATAAATGTTATGTTCGTCTCCCTGTGTGACGACCTCTAAAACCTCAAGATCATCATCTTCAAGGATAACGCGCAGTATTTCCCGTACTGCCTTCTTGTTTGCCGCAAATGCCTCAAAGAATACATCATCTATAAGGCGAAGGTTCTTAATGTCGGCAATCTTTTCTTCATAAGTTTTCAAATACAGTCTCCTTGGTAGTGCATATTTCGAAGAGATCTGCAAATTCATTATACATTGCAAGCGGGATAGTGTCAAATTGTTTGGGATTTGAACTATTACAAATAACAACAAAAGCTCAGATCAAATCTGTAAATGATTATATGCTTTTCCAGATAATGTGTCAAGCAAAAATATGGAAAAATTATATTACATTGTTTCGGTAATCGCTTGAAGAAAAAAACGGGGACACTTCTCTTTAACAACATTGTCAGAAAGAACCGTCCCCGGTGATACAAATCGTTCCTTTCAGTCACAAAACATAATCTATCAGTGCAGAAGCGGATTGTTGTTTGCCCCTTTGGTCCTGTTCAAGCGCCCTCTGTTATGGTACAATTAAACAGGATTTTATAGTGAGGAGACAATGTCATGGAGTTGCGAGAAAATATGATGATCATCCTGTGCTTCACCGGTGTGGCGGTGCAGGGCTTTTATATCCTGTCCGAGATCAGGCAGAGCATGCTTGCTGCAGTTTTCCTTAAAGGCATTGCATCTGCAACCTTTGTGGCTGTGGGGTGGCTTGGCCTGTGCATTACAGGTGGCGGAACGCTGCCGCGGTTGATCCTGTGCGGCCTGATCCTTGGCGCGTTGGGCGATGTGCTGCTCAATGCCAGATATTTCGCAGGCAAACGGGAATCCGCCCTTTTTGTGGCCGGAGTGGTCTCGTTCTTTCTGGGGCACATCATGTATCTGATAGTGCTGATGTCTATCTCGCAAAGCCATGTGCCTGTTATCGTTTCGGCAGCCGTGATAGCGGCTGTGATCATCTGCGTTATGCAACGCACCGTCACTGCATCCGTTCCGATGAAGATCCTCGGCGGGGTATATGTCGCGACCGTTGTACTGATGGCCGTCGCAGCCGTCGGAAATGCCCTGGCTGTTCAGAACACCGGCCGTGTACTTTACGCTGTCGGCGCTGTTCTTTTCCTGTGTTCCGACATCATCCTGATATTCAATACCTTCGGTGAACGCACCAAAATGCTCTGGAGCGCAATATGCCTGGCGCTTTATTATCCCGGGCAGCTGCTGATCGCACTTACGCTGTATTTTGGACTCTGACAACAGTGTAAAAAAGGGAAACGGCGAAAAAGGAGACAGGCAAAAAATAAGAATGCCGGAATGCCAAAAAACCAAGGGAGCGTCAGATTCGACGCTCCCTTATCATTTGGTCCCGCAGGCACATATCATTTAAACTGCCTTGCAAACTGTGCCGCAGCCTTTAAGTCTTCCTCATTGGGTCTGCCCTTGTGGATCCCCTTGAATTCACCTCTGCAGTGGAATTCCCTTGCATCCATGGCTATACCCTTCTTGTCCGCAACAGACTTGACCTTCTTGTAGGTCGAGTTGAGCATCGCCGCCGAGCCGAAGTTGACTATCTTGCCTATCTTCCCGCTGTCAAGCGATTCTACGAATTTTCTGACCTCGGGATCGATAGAAAATGCATAGTATGAATTGCCCAGGAAGAGCAGGTCCACAGGCTCGTTTACAGGCTCGCTCAAAGGCAGCGCCTCAACGCCGAGCTCTTTTGCGACAGCTTCCGCAAGTTTCTTTGTGTTACCGGTTTTTGTGTAGTATCTTACTGCGTACGTCATGATCGTTCTCCTTTTTATTTGTTATGAGTATTTATGATTATATATTATTATTTCTTGATATTTTTAAGCCCGTTTGTTTACTTGTACCGTTTTTCCCGGCAGGGCGCCTTATCAGGATCTTTTCCGGGTGCCGCTCGCCTGATCAGGATCTTTTCCGATTGCCATGCGCCTGATAAATCCTGCGATCACAAGATAAATATATCCGATCACGAGCAGGAATACAAGCAGCGCCAGTATCCACCATGCCGTTCCCATGAAAGGCAGCCCCTTCGTGAAGCCAAATGCTCCGGCCGGGCTTCCCCAGTTGAGAAAGAAATACGGGTAATACGTCCCCTCGTAGAATTCCCATTTGAGGACATAGCCTATCCCCGCATAAATTGCATAAAGTACAGGCGGTATGATCACAAACAGGGTATTAATGCGTTTTATCTCAAAGGCCGTGCTCACAAGGAAGAAATCCAGGACCGCGGCAACCGGCACAACAAGATGCGTCAGCGTATTCGGTACCGTCCATGCTCGCGCCCCGAGCGTCGGGGCAAGAACAAAGCCAAACACAACGCCTGTAAGCGTTATGGCGATCGTCCCGACATACTTGACCACCGGCCAGACCCTGCCGGCAGAACGCGCCGTAAACATCAGGATACAGCCCGTGATGCAGATAATCGCTATCGCGATGTTCGACTGTATCGTAAAATACATGAACACCCTTCTGCCGCCCATGAACGACTTGCTTCCGGCGATCGCGCTCATTACCGTGCCCGTGACGGCAGACACTGCCACTATACATTTCAACACGAAACTTATCAGTTTTTGTGCTTTAGACAGACCTTTCATTCTGCCACCTCCGTTTTCTGTTTTAATCATTCAGGAACAGGTAAAGGATCCTGTATAGCTCCTTTGCGTCCTTTTCACTAAGATTATTGTTGCTGCAGGCGATCTTCATGGGGATGTCCTTGCAGGCCTCCTTAAGGCGTTCGCCTTCCGGAGTGATGCTGATGAGCGTGATCCTCTCATCTTCTTTCGATCGTTCCCTTGTTACGTAGCCTGCCTTTTCAAGCCTTTTCAAGAGCGGTGTCAGCGTCCCCGCATCGAGGTAGAGCGCCTCTCCAAGCTGCCCCACGCTGACCTTTTCCTTTTCCCACAGCACCATCATCACGATGTATTGTGTGTAGGTGAGCCCCAGCGGCTTTAAGAAAGGCGTGTAACTGCCCGTGATCTTTCTTTCGCACGCGTAGAGCGGGAAACATATCTGATTCTTTAATAACAACTGTTCATATTCCTGTGCCATAACTCCTCCGTAACCCTAAACCCCATGTCCATTTCCCTGTACCTGAGCTTTTTTGCAGCCCTGTAATCCGGTCTTTTTGGGGGATATACTTCAATGATTTTATTATATAAAACTATCAGTCCGAAGACAACATGATCTGCTCAACATCTGCCCTTCTTTCGTACAGGGTGCAGCCGCCGGGATGATCCTCTAACAGATATCCGCCATCCCTGAGCTTCCTGAAAAGCCTCGAGTTCATCGCTTCTTTAAGGGATGTGTCGCGCACATTGATGTCCGAATACGGTGAGAACGGACAGGGTTCCGCTCCGCCGTGAGAGTTTATGTGGAAGAAGCCTCTTCCTGCGGCAACGCATCCGCCTGAGCTCTTTTCATCGCCCGGGAACGAGATAAATACCATCTCTTCATGGGTCTTGCGCAGGCGCGCGATCTCGCTTTTAAGATACTCGCGCTCCGCATCTCCCGGCGCAAGCTCCTTTGAATCCTCCGTAACAGGCACAAACTCAACGAATATCACCGCTTTGCAGCCTCTTTCGGAAAGTCCGCCGATGAATTCCTCAGAGGAAACCTCCTTAAGATTTTCTGTCGTGACCGTTACCGAAGCGCCAAAGATAAGGCCTCTTTCCTTAAGTTCCTCCATTCCTGTAATGAGCTTGTCGTAAACGCCCTCACCGCGCCTTGCATCCGTCACTTCGCGCTCGCCTTCGATGCTGAGTATCGGGATCAGGTTGCGTGACTTGTCGAAAAGTTCGAGATAATTTTTATTCAGATAAGTCCCGTTCGTGAATATCGGGAAGAGGATGTTCTGTTTTGTTGCGGCAGCCTTTATAACATCAGGCCTAAGCATCGGCTCGCCGCCCGCGAGAAGGATAAAGCTTACGCCAAGATCATCCGCCTCTTCAAAGACTTTGCCCCACTCCTCACCTGTAAGCTGTTTTACGGGTTCCGCATCGGTAGTTGCGTGGTTACACCTCGAATAACAGCCAGCACAGTGCAGGTTGCAGCTGCTGGTTATGCTTGCGATAAGGAAAGGCGGAATGTGCTCACCCGCTTCTTCCGCTTTTCGTCTTTTCTTTGATGCCGCCCTGCTTGCAAGTGCAAACTTTGCCATGAATATGCTTTCTTTGGGATTCTTTATCGTAGCCCGCACTGCCTCGGAAACCACACGCTCCACGCCGCGCGTCATATATGCCTGGATATCGAAATTCTCTTCCATAGTCGACTCCTTTCCGGTCACGAAAATTATCTTTTGTCACATTATATTGCGTGCAATATATTTTGTCAAGAGTTTCTTAAACCGGCGGATCCCGCAAGAATACAAGCATAAAAAAAGCGCCCCACCGGCAAACCGGCAGAGCGCTTGTGCGTTCACTATCTTGAATTATAAACCGAATTCTTTGTAAAGTCGCTCTCTTTCTGTTTTGTCGGAGGTGGCTTTGGCGATATCATCGTAACGGTGGGCTTCAGATCAAATCTGTAAATGATTATATGCGTTTCCAGATAATGTGTCAAGCAAAATATGGAAAAATTATATTGCATTGTTTCGGTAATCACTTGAAGAAAAAAGTGGGGACAATTCTCTTTGACAACATTGTCAGAAAGAACCGTCCCCGGTGATACAAATCGTTCCTTTCAGTCACAAAACATAATCTACTAGCACAGAAGCGGATTGTTGTCGGAATGAAATTGTTAATAATTTGTTGATTTCGCGCGGGATGCGTGATAGAATGAGACTTGGATCCGAAGAATAAGCGTTTCCGGGTTTTGCCGAAATAACCACGTTTTCCGGGTCCGGAGGAGGGAAATCAAGTATATGAAAAAATGTTTTGTTCTATCGGCTGTGATCCTTGCAGCCATGATACTCGTTGCCTGTGAATCCGGCAAGACAACGCCAACATCTATACCGACATCCGGCGCAACACCTACCGCAACGCCCACGAGCACACCGACGCCTACAAGCACACCGACACCTACGCCGACGCCCGTGATCTCGGATATGTCCGGGAGCAGCTTTTTAGAGTTCTTAACCGCCACATCGCAAAAAGGTCTCTATTCTGCCAAGCTTACGGAAATAGACCACCTTACCGAACCCTATAAAACGCTTCTTGCAGGTGTAAATATCCCGGATGGCCGCAAGATATATGTTATGGAGGACAATTCGGAAAAGATCACTTTCTACGATCCTGTAGGCGTGTTTGCTTATTCCGTCAATAAAAAGACCGGTGAAATATCAATCTTTAGCCCTACTACCCGCTCTTTCAACACTATATTAAAAGAACCCGGTGGAAAGAATCGCTCTATATCGCATTACAACAACAAGTATTTCGCCATAGATGACAGCCGCAAGGATGTTATAATAACCGCAACAGATGATGAAGTCTCGAATCCCATATATGCTGACTGGAAGAACGATGTTCTATTGACACAGAATACTGTCTGGACAGAGCCCGGCGAGCCTCCATATACCGAATACCACTGCTATAAAATGGAAACGTACGGCGAGCTGGTCTCTGAATTAATTGTTCCCGGGCAGGAAGAGGCTTTCATAGATCCAGAATCAGGATTATGTTTTGTATTTTTCAACAACATGTTGTATGTATGGGATTACAATAACAGCGTGCCCGTTGACAAGTACGCTTTTTACACCCACACAAGGATAGGTAAAGCAGATACTTCGGCTGAGATCGAAGCAATCCGTTCAGAACTTGAACAGCAGTACAAGATCTATATTGATATCAATACCGAAACGGCAGCAAGCATTTTTGATGAAAGCTGCACCGATAACAGCAGGATCCTTAAAGCCCTTACTGCGGTAAAGAATACTCTTAAGCTCTGTCCCGACAGTGTTTTCGCAGATATTTACCATACATACTTCAGAACATACTGTATCGCTCTTGGCGGCAAACTCCGCGGCCCGGTTGAAAACGATTCCTTAAAGAAGGACGACAACGGTGTTTCGGCAAAATCAGACGACATGTACGAGCACTATCGTATTTTCGATATCAGTACCGCTGATGAAAAGTCGCTCGAAGGAATAATCAAAGAGGCTCTTACAGATGATATCGATAACCTGTTGCCAAGGAAAGGCCGGGAAGAAGACTACGGACAGGGAGCACCCAACTGGCCGCAAGGATGCTTCAGGTTTGAAAACACTATTATAGCTATCGAAACATATAACTCTTTCCTGGACGATTTTTATCTTGTGTTATTTGATGCAAAAACAGACAAGGAGGTAAAGCGCAGATACTTCGAATATGGCTATTTATACGTGGATTCCATCGATAATCCCGAGATCCTTACGGGGAAGAACAGTATCGTAGTTGACCTCCGTGAATGGTTAGGTCTTAGTTCTGACGACCGCACTTATTTACACCATATTTATATTTTTGATGCAGAGCTAAACAGGATTGCCTCTTTTGAAGCCTATTCCTATGGCTCGCCTTACCTCGGACGTGAATTCTATAACGAAGAGAACGGTCTTCTCATCTTCCGTAGCAGCTTCGAGGATTCCGTGGAAGAGTACAGTGCGTATAACACAAGTACCGGCGAAATAAAAAAACTGTTCCGGAGCAACAAATCACCTTATTTCCATGGGTTGATCGACAATACAAAACTCCTCTACACCGAAACAGAGGAGGAAACCACGAGCGACAACAAGCCCCGTTATTGCATTAAAACATATACCGTAGATATTATCACGGGTGAAAACAGTGCGACTGCACTGCCTGTCGCGGGCTATTGCGACAATAACCGCTTTATGGAAAGGATCAAAACCGAAAGCACCGGAAAAAAATATGTCTACGGTCTTGATGATCCGGATCAGGCTGAGATCATTATCTATGATATCGACGGTAATACCAATGTGAAGGTGGAGATCAACAAGTGGAGTGAGACATTGACGATGATCCCCGACTGGAAGAACAATATCCTGATAACATGCGATTTTGCCCATCCGGGCGGTGATATAACCGTAACCGGCAAATACCGTGCATATTCAATGAAAACCGGAAAGCTGATCGCCGAAGGTCCCACCTGTTCATACGGCTCTGATGGTATTGGTGTTTTAACCATTGACTCCGAAAACGGCAGGCTTTATGAAGGTTCCTTTCTCCTTTGGGAATACATGAAATAATACAAAAAGCCGGATTCCCCGGGCATAAAAGAACGGCTGCACAGCGGATAAAACCGTTGTGCGGCCGTTTTACTTTATCACGGAAGACCAGAGAACCGTCCCCTGGTTGTTTTACTTTATAAGATCTTCTACTACTGCGCTTGCAAGCACAAGACCTGCGGCGGCAGGTACAAAGGCTATGCTGCCGGGAGTTGAACGCCTGCCGGGGTCTGTGCCTTCTGCTGTTGCAGGGATCGGGTCCTCGTCTGAAAAAACAACCTTCAAGTGCTCTATGCCGCGTTTTTTCAGTTCTTTTCGCATAATGCGCGCAAGGGGGCAGACCTTGGTCTTGCTTATGTCCGCCACCTGAAAACGCGTGGGATCAAGCTTATTTCCGGCGCCCATGGCGCTTATCAAGGGAACGCCTGCTTCCATGGCGCGTTCTATTATCGAAAGCTTGGCAGTCACTATATCTACGCAGTCTACCACGTAATCGTAGGAAGCAAAATCGAATTCCGAAGCGTTTTCGGGAAGGTAAAAGCAGTTCCTGGCTTCTACTTCCGCCTCAGGGTTAATCGAGTGAATGCGTTCTGCCATCACATCCACCTTGGCTCTTCCTACAGTATCAACGGTCGCGATTATCTGCCTGTTGATGTTGGATTCCGAAACCACATCCCTGTCGACAAGTACAAAGCTTCCGACGCCGCTCCTTGCAAGGGCTTCGCAGACATAGCCGCCTACGCCTCCCACTCCGAAGACCGCAACCTTCGAACCGGCAAGCTTTTCAACCGAATCTTCACCTATAAGCAGGGCTGTGCGCGAAAAACGCTCACAAGTCTTATTTTCCACAACGTTACTCATGCCATTCTCCCAAGAATATCTTAAGAACAAGTTTACACGGGTTTATGTCAAAAAGCAAGCCGCGATCCTGATAAGCATTTACAGAAAAATTGACAAATTGAAATTGACAGTACAGCGTTTTGATGGTACAATGATGACATAGTGAAAATGACAAGAAAGGACGAATATCATGAAGAGTACTCTAACATTCGAATCAGCACTCAAAAGAATTGAAGACTTGGAAAAGGAAAACGCTGAGTTAAGGGAGGAACTTGAATACTTCAAAAAGCGAAAAGCCAGTGGTCGCCAAAAGCATAATGCAAAGTGGATGGGTATATATAATGATTTTGTCCTTTGCTACGAACAAGGGATGACGCTGGTCGAGATTGCTGAAAGAAACGGGATCAGTGAGCGAAGCATGTACAGATATAAGGCATATTATGACGAGTTGCGGAATAAGAGCGGAAAATAGTTCAAATAAGAATCATGCAGTTTAAAACTTGACACCCTACATTGTAGGGTATATACTAAAGGTGAAATAATGAATCAATCAATGATCGGAAGAACATTTATCGAATTGCCGCTGTTTTCTAAGAGATGGTCCGAGATCGGTCTTGGAGAAAACGAATTACTTGCTTTACAGATCATGCTGTTAAAAGATCCCGAATCAGGCCCTGTGATCGAAGGTACAGGCGGGATAAGGAAAGTAAGATTCCCATTGGTAAACAAAGGGAAAAGCCACGGTTTAAGGGTATGTTATACAGACTTTGAAGAGTATGAAGTCACTTTCCTGATTACCGCCTTTAGCAAAAAAGAGCAGGACAACCTGTCTGACGACGAAAAGAAAACATTGAAGAAATTAGTAAAAACCCTGAAGGAAGAAGTAGCTAAGAATCGGAACGGAGGAATGTCATGACATCACTGTTTGAGGATCTGAAAGAGGGCTTAAATCAGGCTATAGCTTTCGAAAAAGGCAAAGGCAAAGCTAAGGCTAGGCGACTGATAATAATGCCTGTTAAGAAGTATTCAAATGATGAGATCAAGACAATACGTAACCGCGCCGGAATGACGCAGAATACTCTTGCCAAATACCTTGGAGTATCAAAGAAAACAGTTGAAGCCTGGGAAAACGGAAGAACCCATCCCACCGGACCTGCCTACAGATTGTTGGAGATATTGGAGCAAGGAAGAGAAAAAGAGTGTTCATTCGTCACCACGGACGATGATAACCGAGAATAATACGCAGGAAACTTACCGTAATTCCTGTGCTTTTTGTAAGCAAAAGGCCGCGGCCGTCGCATGTTCTGTGCGACCGTCCGCGGTCCTGTTTATTCTTCTTCCTTCTTCACTATCATTTCCCCAAGCGTCCTCCAGCCAAGCTGGGCGCATTTTACGCGGGCGGGCATGTGGGAAATGTCCTGCAGCGCCGCTGCCTCGTCAAGCTCCTCGAGTTCTTCCTCGGTGGTCTCGCCCTTTATCATCCTGTTGAACAGGTCGATAAGCTTTTCCGCCTCTTCAAGCGGTTTCCCGATAACAAGATCGAGCATCATATCCGCGGAAGCCTGAGAAATGGCGCAGCCTGTGCCGTTGTAGGAACCATCTGTAATAACGCCGTCCTCGACTACAAGCTGCAGGTTGATATCGTCTCCGCAGCTGGGGTTGATGCCCCGGCACACCTGCGTAGGCGCGTCGAGGTCGTATTTATGTGTGGGGTGGAGATTGTGCTCATTCACTATCTCCCTGTACATTTGCTTAAGATCCATAACCAAGCTCCTCACGAACTCTTGCGAGGCTCTGCACAAAGCGCATTACCTCGTTCTCTGTGTTGTAGAAATAAACGCTTGCCCTGCAGGTGGAATTCACCTTCATGTACTGCATAAGGGGCTGCGCACAGTGGTGTCCCGCCCTGATGCAGATGTGGTCCGCATCAAGTATCGATGCAACATCATGCGGGTGACACCCGTCAATATTAAAGGTCACGATGCCGCAGTGCTTTGCGGGATCCTTGTCTCCGTAAACCGTAACATGCGGGATCTTTGCCATCTCCTCCATGAGGAGCGCAGTGATCTTCTCTTCGCGATGCCTTACGGCGTCAAACCCGAGAACGTTGAGATAGTCGATAGCTGCGCCAAGTCCTACCGCTCCCGCCGCATTCACGGTACCCGCCTCAAACTTGTGCGGAACTTCGGCAAATGTCGCGTCCTCGCGGGTAACATACTCTATCATTTCTCCGCCGGTAAGGAACGGCGGCATTTTCTCGAGCAGCGCCTTCTTTGCGTACAGCACGCCGATTCCCATGGGCCCGAGCATCTTGTGCCCGGAAAATACATAGAAATCAACGTCAAGATCCTGCACATCAACTGCCATGTGCGGCGCTGCCTGCGCTCCGTCCGCAACGATCACGGCCCCGAAGGAATGCGCAAGCGCAGCGATCTTCTTTAAGTCTTTCGGCTGGCCGAGCACATTTGAAACATGCGCGATTGCAACGACCTTAGTCTTTGGCCCGATCTTGCTTTCAAGTTCCTCGTCGCTGTACGCGCCGTTTTCGTCGCATTCGAGCCATACAAGCTTCGCCTTCTTTTCACGGGCTACCATCTGCCAGGGCAGGATATTGCTGTGATGCTCCGAAACGGAAACGACGATCTCGTCGCCCTCGTTCACGAAAGCCCTGCCGTAGCTGTAAGCCACAAGGTTTAAGGACTCCGTCGAATTCCTCGTGAAGACGATCTCTGAAGCGCTCTTTGCGCCGATAAACCTCGCAACCTTCTTCCTTGCACCCTCGTAGGCTTCGGTAGCGTTAATGCTCCACTCGTAAAGCCCGCGCATGGGATTTGCGTTCATCTCCTCGTAGAAAGCCGTTATCGCGTCAGTCACCTCTTTTGGCCGCATTGAAGTTGCCGCATTATCAAAATATATATAATCTTCGTTTAAAAGCAGCGGAAAATCCGCCTTTGAACCTGTCACTTAAAAGCCTCCCTGATAAAGCCGTTGATGCGGCCGATGGTCTCTTCGTGCGGGATGGATGATGCAAGCTTTACAAGCCTGCCCTTCGTCACGAGCATCTCCGCCTGCGTCTTGTCAATGCCGCGTGTCCCCATGTAGAACAGCATATCCTTCGCAAGATTGCCCATGGAGCCGCCGTGACGCCCCTTCACATCCTCTTCTTCGGTAAGGATCACGGGGATGGTCCTGTTCACAACATCATCATCAAAAAGCAGGACATCCTCCTGCTCGTCGCCCGTTGAACCGGCAGAGCCCCTGCGGAAATCTATCGTTCCGCGGAAAGTCTTTGCTGCGCCGCTCCTAAGCGACCCCTTCACGTTTATGTTTGACTCCGTGTTCTTTGCGCGCTGGAAGGTGTGATAGTTTATATCAAGCTCCTGGGAGTTTTCCGCAAGATAACCCGTGTTTATCGTAAAACGCGAGCCGTTGCCGAACTGGTCCGTCCTGCAGCCGGTGTATGTTTTTCTGCCGCCCAGAAGGAGCTGTGACAGCTCAAATCCGGCTTTTTCGTCAAGGTACGCACCGTAGTCGTCCAGAACCATAAAACCGTTTCCTGCAAGGTTTACGTCGATCACGCGCACATCCGCGTTTTTACCGGCGAATACACGGATTTCGGAAAGCAGCTGGCCGCCGGCCTCTTTTTCGCTGTCCCTTACGAACAGGAAAACAGCCTTTGCGCCGTCGCCCACTGTTATCGCGCAGCGCTCGGCGAAGTCTTTCTCCCCCTTAAGATCAAGGGTGATTATCACAGGCTCCGCAAGCTCTGTTCCCGCAGGAACGTCAAACAGCGTTACGGAATCCATGTGGGAATCGAGATAATCCGTATAATCCGCGCCAAGTCCCGTTACAAGGCGCTGTTCAAGATACACAGGCTGCTTCCCCGCAACAACGGATTCCCGGGGAACCTGTGACGTTTTCTCTTCAAACAGCCCGCTTACGGCCTTTGCCGTCATTTCCGATATTTTAACCGCTGCCGGCGCTGTTATCACCGGCGCTGTCTTTTCAAATCCATCGGCAACCTGCACCCTTGCGCTGTTTATGCGCAGCGTGTTCCAGGTAGGGACAGGAAGCCTGTTTACTGTAATATTTCCCATCAGCTCGTACTTCCTTCCATCTCAAGTTTGATAAGGTTGTTCATCTCTGCGGCATACTCTAAGGGCAGCTCTTTGCTTATCGGGTTTGCAAAGCCCGAAACTATCATGGCCCTTGCCTCAGATTCGGAAATTCCGCGGCTCATAAGGTAGAACACCGCTTCGTCCGAAATACGCCCTATCTTCGCTTCATGTCCCACATCGCAGTCCGCGGTGCGGATATCCATGGCAGGAATGGTATCGGAGCGGGAAATGTCATCAAGCATCAGCGAATCACAGTCCACGGAAGCCTTTGCGCCTTTTGCGGAAGTCTTTACCTCGACAGAGCTTCTGAAAGTGCCGATGCCGCCGTCCTTAACAAGCGATTTTGCCGTAACGAGCGATGAGGTATTCTCACCTATGTGGACCATCCTGCAGCCCGTATCAAGATTCTGACCGAGGCCCGAGAATGTGATGCCTGTGTATTCACAGTCAGAATCGTTCCCTTTGAGGATAGTTGTGGGGTACAGGTATGAAACATGGGATCCGAAGGACCCGGAAACCCACTCCATGCGCCCGCCTTCCTCAACTATGGCACGCTTGGTGTTAAGGTTGTACATATTCTTCGCCCAGTTCTCGATAGTCGAATAACGGAGCCTTGCATTCTTCTTTACGAACAGCTCTACGCAGCCTGCATGCAGGTTTGCAACATTCCACTTCGGAGCGGAACAGCCCTCGATAAAGTGAAGGTCTGCGCCTTCGTCTACTATTATCAGGGTGTGCTCAAACTGGCCGGCCCCCTTTGCGTTGAGACGGAAATAGGACTGGAGCGGAACATCAACTTTCACGCCCTTTGGAACGTACACAAACGAACCGCCCGACCACACGGCCCCGTGAAGCGCCGCAAACTTGTGGTTTGTGGGCGGCACGAGCGTCATGAAGTACTCCTTCACCATATCGGCATACGGCCCGTTCAGCGCGCTTTCCATGTCGCTGTAGACAACGCCCTTCTTGGCAACGTCATCCTGAAGATTGTGGTAAACAAGCTCCGAATCGTACTGGGCGCCGACTCCGGCAAGGAACTCGTGCTCCGCCTTCGGGATCCCGAGGCGGTCGAAGGTCTGCTTTATCTCCTCCGGGACCTCGTCCCATGAGCCCTTCATCTTTGTCTTAGGACGCACATACGTCACGATATTGTCCATATTTAAGCCGTCAATCGGGCTGCCCCACTGCGGCATTTCAAGTTCGTTGTAAAGCTTTAAGGATTTAAGCCTGAACTCGAGCATCCACTCCGGATCGTGCTTCTCCTCCGATATCTGCCTTACTATATCCTCCGTCAGGCCTTCGTTTACCGAGAATTCATCTGTTCCTTCGTCACGGAAATCGTAGATGGAATCGGCCCGATTGTCGAAATAGGCATTGACGTCTTCCCTGCTCACGGTCTTTTCCGCAAGCTTTTCATTTTCACTCATTTGTGTCTCCTTACGCAAACTGTTCAAAGCCCTTGTCACCGATCTGTTTTATGATCTCCGGACCGCCTTCTTTAACGATACGGCCGTGTACCATAACGTGGGTATGATCGACCTTAAGCGCTTCAAGGATGTTGGCATTGTGAGTAACTATCAGTAGCGCGCCTTCGGTTCTCTGCATATACTCGTTGATACCCTTCGATACGGTACGTACAGCATCAACATCAAGACCGGAATCTGTTTCGTCGAGGATGGCAAGCTTAGGCGCAAGCATGAGCATCTGCAGGATCTCTGCCTTTTTCTTCTCGCCGCCCGAGAAGCCGACGTTCAGGTCACGCCCGGCGTAAGAAGGATCCATGTCCAGAAGCTTCATGGTCTCTTCAAGCTGCTTTTTGAACTGGATTATCTTGATGGGCTTGCCTGTTTTCTGCCTTATCGAGTTGCGGATAAAGCTTTCAAGCGAAAGCCCCGGAACCTCGAGCGGGTTCTGGAAAGACATGAACATACCGGCATTTGCCCGCTTGTCCGCGGACCAATCTGTAATATCTTCACCGTCGAAGAATATCTTTCCGCCGGCAACGGTGTAAACGGGGTTTCCCATAAGCGCATTGCCAAGCGTACTCTTTCCTGTGCCGTTCGGGCCCATAAGAACGTGGGTCTCACCAGGATTGATAGTCAGGCTGACATCATGCAGGATACGCCCGCTCTCGATATCAACCGAAAGGTCTTTTACTTCAAGTAATTTCTGTGACATGGTTTGCCTCTTTCGTTTATGTGATTCTTGTGTTTTCTTCGTTGAAATGCCGCCTACCGCGTTTTTGCGGCAACGCTGTTGCCCTGTGATTTCCGGGTTTTGCTCAGTTCACGCAGCCCGACATGCCTTCCGAGCGCCCTTCCATTGCATCATTCTCGTCAACAAGCTTTTGAAGGCTGATGGAATCGACACACCCTTCTATGGCTTCATTCACGCTTTTCCAGACGATGCCGGTGACACAGCTTTTAGAATGCTCGCAGGCCTTTTCGTCAGGCGACACGCAGGAAACGACTTCGATCCCGCCCTCGCAGGCACGGAGCACATCCCCGACGGATATCTCCTCTGCCGCCTTAGCGAGCCTGTAGCCGCCGTTTTGTCCGCGCACGCTCTTTATAAGCCCTGCCTTCTTTAAGGAGCTTATAAGCGTCTCCAAATAGCTTTCGGAAATATTCTGGCGCTTTGAGATGCTCTGAACCGACACCGTCTCACCGTTTCTCTCGTTAATGGCAAGATCGAGCATCGCCCGTAAGCCGTAGCGCCCTTTTGTAGATATTTTCATGAGTCTCTCCGCAATTCCTACTAAATTGGTGTGAATTAACCTTGCATACTTTAGCACAGAAAATACAGGTTGTCAACAAAAAAGTGAGTCAGTGGGGTCGTTTCTCGGTGACTCACGCAAAAAGCATCTTTAACGTTCTTTTATATATTTTAATATTTTCGTTTTCATGTTATAATCAAACAGGAAACAATATCAGGCAAAGCCATATATAGTAGGCGCTGACTTTTGAGGAAAGTACAACTACGAAAAAAGACAGGGAGATTGCATATGCGATATCGGGTATTGACAGCTATTTCAATTTTGGTTATTGCGTTATTGGGAGGAAGGCTTTTGGCACAGGGTTGGGAACAGGAAAATAACCATGTAAATGAAACGGAAAAAGCTCCAACCGATTCCGTTATTTCCGAGCAGAAATGCGATACCGATAGGGACAACGATGTGAAGGGGACTTTTATAACGGTGCCCGATGAACAACTAGAAAAGAATTTTGGTGTTCCCGAGGAAGTGTTACGATTGGATACTTCAAAGCTATTGGACTACTTTTGGAATTCGCCTTTTTTGCTTTGTGACATTATTAGCAGATCGTCTTTTGAAGTGAATAGCGGCAGCATTACAGATTCGGGTTCTGTAAGTGTAACAACGGATTATTCCTGGAATAAGGCATTTGCCGAACTGATCAAAAGGGAAGACTTCCTGCCAGAACTTGAAAAGAAAGCCCGAACGGTTTATGAAGATACCGAAATGGCTTTTGGAATAAGTAAGCTGCAAGCAATTCTTTCACAACCCACAGTTAAGGAATTGATTGGTAACAACCGTTCTGGTGATACTGATTGTCGGATGCTTGAAAGAATAATCGAGGACGATGCACAATCTAGTAGCAGAGCAGCGTTTTATCTTAATGGTATAGGATATAATTGGGGAGGAACGGTTTATTCCGCCGGCAGTAATAACGGAACTTCTTATTATACCGCAGATAGTGACTGGAGTAGTACAACTATTAGTAATATAAATAACACAATCTTTTCGCAATATGGTCTTAATCCGATTTACACGCCTACGACTAAATACAATTGTCATTCGTATGCTTGGTACCGTAGCCACAACGGAAATATGAAATGGATACCAAATCCGGATGCATTTCGATATGATTCCGTTTGTAGCGAGGTGACCCCGTCAACAGTGCATGAAAAGGACATTATTGTCTATTTGAATGCAAATTATTCACCTGAGCACTCAGGAGTTGTATGGAGTATAACAGATGGAAATATTACCATACGCTCAAAATGGGGTCAGTCGGGTGTTTATGATCATCCGATTACAAATGTTCCAGCCAACTACTACTTTAATAGCAATGGCGTAATGGTAGTGTATTACAGGTATCATGATTATCACAGCCAGTATGCCGGCCAGGAATATCATAGCGGTAACAGCCATTATTATCTCTATGCCGATACCTGCAGTGTTTGCTTGAATCAGACAAACTTCCATTGGGTTGAAGTCCCCTGCAGTGGGCCGCCATGCATCCTTCCTTATATGAGTATTCCAGCGGAAGATGAAGAACAATAGGCTATTTGCAGGAATATGGAATGTGCTTTTTTGCACATTCCTTTTTTGTGCGAGCGCGCAAATGAGTCAGTGAGAAACGACCCCACTGACTCACAAACCCGCACAACAAAAAAGGACCCACACCAATCGGTGTGAGTCCCAAAAAATCAGTATCGGATCAATCTCAAGCCTTCGGGCCTGCTGCTACAAGAGCCTTGCCTGCCTCGTTGCCTTCGTATTTCTTGAAGTTCTTCTGGAATCTCTCAGCAAGATCCTTAGCCTTTGCTTCCCACTCGCCGCGATCCTGGTAGGTGTCGCGGGGATCAAGGATGCCCCATGCCACGCCGTTAAGCTGTGTGGGAACCTTGAAATCGAAGATCGGGATCTGCTTGGTAGGAGCGTTGTTAACGTCGCCGTTAAGGATGGCATCGATGATACCACGGGTATCCTTAATGGAGATACGCTTGCCGGTTCCGTTCCAGCCTGTGTTTACAAGGTAAGCCTTAGCGCCGGACTTCTCCATCTTCTTAACGAGCTCTTCTGCATACTTTGTAGGATGAAGCTCAAGGAATGCCTGGCCGAAGCAAGCTGAGAATGTAGGTGTAGGCTCG
>JAEEGL010596722.1_pt1 | contig 113311 bp, 103 predicted proteins | sample 9134231 | NCBI WGS metagenome assembly JAEEGL01 (sample SAMN16246548, study PRJNA631951) | gut metagenome | biome: gut microbiome; feature: rumen; material: fiber-attached | host: Bos | place: Iran: Karaj | collected 2018-10
GCAGCGTGTCATGCCCGATTACCAAATAAAACGTTGGGATGAAAGTAATTATGATTTCCAAAAAAATAAATTCATGGTTAATGCCTATAAACAAAAAAAATGGGGATTTGTGCCTGATTATGCCAGGCTTGATATTATTTATAATTACGGCGGTATTTATTTTGATACGGATGTTGAGGCCCTAAAACCTTTTGACGAATTTTTAAAATATCCTGCTTTTTGCGGTTTTGAATCTGAGCATTTTGTCGCACTAGGTCTTGGATTCGGTGCAGAAAAAGGAAATAAAGTTATAAAAGATCTAATGCAACAATATGAAAATATGGACTTTAAAATAAATGATAAAATCTTAAAGCAAGCCTCACTTTATTCCAAAATACAAGCAGGTAAATGGCAGAAAGACTGCCTTGTACCCTCCCCTTTATTACAGACACAATTTTTGACGGAAAATTATGGGCTTAAACAAAACGATACCCACCAAAGTTTAGATGGTATGGAAATTTTTCCAAGTTCATATTTCGCACCTAAAAATAAAGCCAATGTGCCGATAAAAACAGATGGTGCTTATAGCGTTCATTGGTATGAAGCATCCTGGCTCCCTTGGTATTATCGTACATATTCAAAAACTAAAAAAATATTACAAAAACTATTAGGAAAAAATTACAATTATTTATACGTTCTGAAAAAAAAGTTATTCAAATAATTATGATACCGAAAATTATTCATTATTGTTGGATTGGCGGTAAGCCATTAACACCCCTTGCCAAAAAATGTATTGAGAGTTGGCAGCGTGTCATGCCCGATTACCAAATAAAACGTTGGGATGAAAGTAATTATGATTTCCAAAAAAATAAATTCATGGTTAATGCCTATAAACAAAAAAAGTGGGGTTTTGTGCCTGATTATGCCAGGCTTGATATTATTTATAATTACGGCGGTATTTATTTTGATACGGATGTTGAGGCCCTAAAACCTTTTGATGAATTTTTAAAATATCCTGCTTTTTGCGGTTTTGAATCTGAACATTTTATCAATTTCGGGCATGGCTTTGGGGCGGAAAAGGGTAATAAAGTTATTAAACAATTAATGGAACCTTATGAGAATATGAATTTTAATTTAGACGATAATATCATAAAATTAGGAACTCTTTATACAAAGATAGATATTAAAGATTGGTGTAACAGAGGGCTTGCCTTATCTCCATTTGTGCAAACCCACCGGTTGGTAAATAAATGCGGTTTAAAACAAAACAATACACGCCAAAGTTTAGACGGTATAGAGGTTTTTCCAAGTTCTTATTTTTGCCCTAAGAATAATGATAATTTACCTGCTAAAACGGAAGATGCATACAGTGTACATTGGTTTGCTGCATCTTGGTTACCGTGGCATGAAAAAACATACAATCGCGTAAAAGATATCTTGCGCAAAATACTGGGCAAAAATTATACCTGCCTAGTTAAATTTAAGAAAAGACTATTTAAATAAAAAACTTTTTTATCGGTGTGGGTATTTTGTTAGTAAAATTTTGATAGCGTAAACCCAAAATAAAACTTAAAATCTTCTTCATTTGACCGGTAGGTAAATAAAGCAAAGTTAAAACAAATAAAAATGTTAAACCGCAAAATAATATTCTAAAAAATACGGTTTGTTCCGTTAACACTTGTGCTAAAAAGGCGGAAGGTATTAAAGCAAGCAAATTTAAAATTATCAAAAGTCCTGCATCTTTAAGAGGTTGCCAGAATTTAATTTGCGGTATATAATTTTTAAAAAACAAAGCCACAATAAAATAACCGAAAATTGAACACCCAAGTTGCGTATACGGGTAAGCAAAAGGTCCAAAGTGCGAGATAAAAAAGTACATAGCACCGATTATAATAATATCCCTAAAAATCATATACTTAAAACTTTCTTTAATTTTGCGCGTGCTTGCAATAATACTGCCGGCAAAAGGGGTTAAAACTGTTGTAATTAAAAGTATCATCATAGGGCGCAAAAACCTAACGACATTGGTGGAAGATTCTAAATTAAACTCCCCCCTTTTAAAAAACAAATTGACGATATCCGGCGCAAAATAACAGGTAAAAATTGCTAAAGGCACCATAATAAATAAAATCAAATAATTTGCTTTTAAATAGTTGCGGTTTAAATCTTCAAAATTTTGGGCAGAGGCATTTTCATTTAACTGTATATGAAAAACACTTGTTATTTTGGAAGTTAAAATTTCATTGGGTGCATCAGTTAACTGTTTGGCGTAGGAATATGCACTTATTACACCGCCGGCAAAACTGCTCATTAAATACATAGGCAGCATACCTATACAAAAATTTGCAAGTATCAAAATTTGATTTGTTACAATATTACTTTTTAGACGGTTTTCAAAAGTAGTTTTAAAATTTGTAAAAGCCCAATTTAACTTTTTCTTCATCAAAATTAAATAGATTAAGGCCTGTAAAATATAAGAACAGATAAACCCGCATAACATTGCTTTAAGCCCTAAATTATTATGGAATAAAATCAAAACTACCATCGGCACGATCGCATTTAAAGGTAAAAGCAGATTAACCGAAAATATGCGATACATATACATTATATCAAGTAGGAAATAACAGAAAATGTATGAGCAAAAATACAAAAAGGCAAGTTGCAAAATTAAAATATCTTTGGTTAGAATTTCATACGAAAATTTTGAAAATAAACTAAAAATATTTACGGGAAATAAAAACCCAAGTGCTAAAATTATAACAATTAAAACCCCGTATACCAGCAAAAAGAAATTTATAAAACTTCTGGAGTTCGCTTCATTCTGACGTCTTAAAAACATAGCTTGCGGTATTAAAACATTACCGTTTAAGGAAGTAAAAAAGGCAGCTACCAAACCGCCTATTGTAATAACATAAAAATAGATATCGGCCCTAGCTTGTGTGCCGAAATAAAAGGCAATTAAAATACTATTTGCAAAGGAAAGCAATTTCCAAATAAAAGTTGAACCTACTGAAATTGCCGCCCCTTGTTTATAAGAATATTCCTTAAATAGTGCCATATATTTATTATATTATTTTAGATTTAGTAGCGAAAGGGCTTTTGAGGCATCTTGGCACAATACAAAAGCCGCCCTGATTTTTGCAGCACCCGCAAAATTATTTATCCAAAAACCTGATGTTTTTTTACTGCGGTTTAAGCCAATACGTTCCCCATAAAAATCAATATTTTGCTGTACTAAAAATTTATATTTTTTTATACGTTCTTGCGGCGTGGGTTCAGTATAAGTGCCTGTGTTTAAATAATCTACAATTTGTTTAAAAATAAATGGGTTACCTATTGCGCCGCGGCCTATCATTATACCGTCTGCGCCGGTTTCAAGCATGGTTTTTGCTTCTTCCGGTTTTGTTATACCGCCGTTAACAATTAAGTTAATTTTTCCTTTTGCAAATTGCGCCGCTTTATTAAGTTCATCCAAATTAACAGGACCGTTGTGCATTTTTGAGGCCACTCGCCCGTGTAAAACCAAAGAGGATGCGCCGGAATTTATTGCTAAATTTACAATATCTTTAGTTAAAAAATTATTTTCAGTTAAGCCGATACGCGTCTTTAAAGTAACAGGGATTTTTACTGCTTTTACTACGGAAGAAACCATATTTTCAAGTTTATTTAAATCTTTTAAAAGCACGCAACCGGCCCCGGCTTTATTCACTTTTTTAACGGGGCAACCTGCATTTATATCAACGATATCTGCCCCGGCATCTTGGGCGAGTTTGGCAGCAATAACTAAAGCATCAGCATCCCCACCGAAAATTTGCATGGAAAGCGGATGTTCTTTGGCAGTTATTTTAAGCATATTTTGGCTTCTTTCATTACCGTATTTTAATGCAGATGAGGACACCATTTCCGCACAAACAAGCCCTGCACCGCCTTCCAAACAAAGCAATCTAAATGGTGTATCGGTAATGCCTGCCATAGGGGCAAGCACTAAATTATTTTTGCAAGTTAATTTGCCGATTTTAAGGGGACTTAGTAAACTCATTTTAAATTTGCTGCCAAGCACTTTTATTATTAAAATCCGTATTTTTGCGGCTTAGGCACCAGGTAACAATATCGCGCACGGTTCTGTCGGTATTTTTAAATTCGTACATATTTAAAAATTCCTCATATCCCGGGGCATTACTTATAAGATGGTCGGGCATAGCAATATCATATAGTTGCCTTTTTTGAAGTTCCTGTCCGTTAATGACGACTTTTTTAATTTTATTTTCTTTATCATAGGAAATTTTTATACCGCTTAAAGCAGCCTGATGCCCGGATATCAAATTATTTTCCAATGCTTTAAATAAATCAGCCCCATACATTTTTAGGAACATAACCTTATCATCAAAAGGAAATGCTTTATATAAATCTTCTTCCGTAATATCACCTTGAGGCAAACCCTCACCCAACGCTTCAAGATTCATTAGTCCGATAGAGGTTTTCCCCCATTTTCTAATGCAAGCAGCGGTATACAAACCTAAGGCAGAATCTTGCCCCTCACTTTCCAAATAATTATCAATTTTAGCTACGTGTTTAGTTCTGGTTTTAGCAACTTGTTGCTTTAAAACATTGACTTGTGCGAGTAAATTATCTTCTTCCCCCAAAGTGGAAATATCAAGCAAAATATCTTTCGTGTTATATGATGATACTTGTTTATGTTTATTTAAAGTCAAATCTATCATAGAAACTTGCTGTAAATTGGCTTGTGCTTGATTTATAATCACTTTTGAGTTTTCAACATTTTCTTTAGTTCCTACTCCTAAAAGCATGTCAATATCGGTAAGTTCATCAAGCAAGGCCTTATCACTTGTGGCTTTATCTTGCCTCTCAAAACCTAGGGAACTAAGTAGAATTACTAAATTAACTTCTTCTCTTTTAAGGTCTTCTATCAAGGGTTTTAAAGATTCAATTTCATCATAAGCCTTAAAACCGCTTGAACGAACTAAATTATCAAAATCATTTTTTGAAAGTACACCCAAAACACCTATTTTTATACCCTCAAAATCAACAACCATACTATCCTTGATACCTTTAGGGATACTGCCGTCTTTAGTTTTTAAATTAGAAATGATTACAGGTATTTTATTATCTTTTAAAGCGGCATTAATATCTTCTGCACCGAATTTAAAATCTTCAGCACTTAGTGTTATTGCGGTATAAGGCAAATCAGATAACAATTTTAAAGTTCCTTTTAATTTAGCAATTTGGCCTTCCCTGGTAACGGAAAACGAATTGCCGCTATCAAAAAGCAAAAAAGGTTCTTGTTTATTTACGAAAAGTTTTTTAAGGGCAGGTAACCCACCGAAACTTTTATGTTCTTCACCGAAAGTTTGCGCATAAAAATAACCCGAAATTGCGCCTGTGTGATAAATTTCCAACGTTGTTTTATTATCACTGCAAGCGCAAAAAAATATACATAAAAGTACTAAAAAACGGAATTTCATTTCGTAACTTTAACTATACGCCCCGTATTAAGAGGTGTTTTTATACCATCCTTATGTTTCTTCACATAATCAACAAAATAATCTGCCAGGTAAATATCGGAATAAATTGTTTTATCTTCTACTTTTTTAAACAAGTATCCTTCGCTGTTGCCGGCGGCAATAAAATCCGGTACGGCTAAAGTATAAATTTGCGAATGATTTAATGGTTTACCGTTTACCGTAATTTCAATAATTTTTGCCCTATTATTTTTAAAAGAATATTTTACTTTTAAACCGGAATATTGAAACAAACTTGAATTTTCTTTTAAACTTTTCCTTACAAGTTTTTCAAGGAATTTACCATCTACTTTAACTTTCATAATTTTATTTTGAAATGGCAAAATTTCCTCAACAATTCTGTTTGTAATGTCGCCTGCCTGTATACCTGTTCTGATTGCCCCACTGTTTATAACGGCAATTTCCGCGCCGGTATTAGTTTTTACGATATCACAAAACAAATCTCCCAAATAACTATCTACACCGTTGTTTACAGTACCCGGTTTATTTGAAATATCTTCCTGTGCTTTACCGATAATTGTTTCCATCTTTTTATCAAGTCTCTCTTCGGCAAAAGCAAGCATATCTTTGGAAGGTTTAATTTTCGCATTATCCATCAGCACATATTCCGTTTTAACATCAGTTAATTTTTTGGTTTTATCATCAAATATTAAAGTTGCTTCGGTAATACCCCTTAATGCAGTACCTGATTCTGCAAAAACAGTGTTACCGGCCTTTTTATTTTGAATAATCTTGTGAGCATGCCCACCTAAAACCAAATCTATACCCAAACCTTGTGTTAATTTAACGGTAGTGTAGGAAGTTTCATGTTTATCATCTTGTGCACTGTCGTGAATAAGCAAAATTATTGCATCTGGGTTTTGTGCTTTAACTTCTGCTACTGCTTTTTTAAGTAATTTGCGGGGCTTATTTATTTTGATATATTTTGAAGTGGAAGAAAATTCTTTACCAACCCCTATAACTGCAATTTTATAACCGTTTACGTCGTAAAAAGCATAAGGTTTAACATTATTCGGATATTTTTTTGTTTGCCTGTCTTCGGCATTTAAAACCAACAAATCTGCCTTCAAAGCGGCATTATTTCTCAAAAGGGCCTCATCTTTAAAATCATTTTCGTGATTACCCAAAGTAACGGCATTATAGCCGAGTTTATTTATAAAATCTACCGAATATGCCCCTTTACTTTTTTTGGCCTCATAAGTGCCGGAAGTATAGTCACCGGAATCTAAAAGTAAATAAGGCTTTTTTTGATTTTCCAAATAGCCGGCAAAAGTTGCAAAACCACCAAGAGTTTGCCCTTTAACGGTTGTAGGAAAGTAAAACCCATGAACATCAGAAGTGTGAAAAACTTTTACTTCCCCTGCTTGTATAGCCAAAGCCACACATAACAACGAAACAAAAATAATAATTTTCTTCATACTTTTATCTTATCAAATTTTAAGAAGTTTTTATATATTGTAAAAAGTCTTAGCGTTTTGGGTGGTAATATCAGCAATTTCGTTAATACTTTTGCCTAAAATATCTGCTAAATTTTGTGCGATTTCAGGAATATTTATGGGCGAATTCCTTTGCCCGCGCTTACTTTGTGGCGGAAGATAAGGGCAATCAGTTTCAAGCATTAAATATTTTAGGCCCACTTGCTTTATAATTTGCCGGACTTCATCATTTTTCTTATAACCTATTATCCCGTTTACGCCTAGGTAAAACCCCATATCAAGCGCCCGGTATGCATCTTCTTTACGGCCGCTGAAGCAATGCAAAACACCGCCGCTTAAATTATATTTTTTAAGTGCAAAAAACATATCTTCATAGGCGGAATAATCTTGCGGATCCTTGCCTTTCCTACAATGTAAAATGATTGGTTTTTTGATATTTTGGGCTAAATCTAATTGCTTTTCAAAAACATCTTGCTGTAAAGCACGCGGGGAAGAATCTTCATAAAAATAATCAAGCCCTATTTCCCCTACTGCCCTAAAAACATCCATGGCAAGATATTGTTTTAATTCTTCAAAACTTTCTTCGGTAAACTGTTCGGCATTTATCGGATGAATGGCGGCAGCGCCGTAAATTTGGCCTTTATACTTTTCACAAAGCTCTACAGCCGGCTTCCATTCATCGACTTCGCAAGCAATTTCAACAATTTGTTTTACACCTGCTTCAAAACAAGAATTTATAACTTGATCTCTGTCTTCATTAAAAGCCTCATCATTTAAATGGGCATGGGAATCTATAAAAGTAATCATTATATACCTGCTAACTCTCCTTTCTCATTGCACAATGTTAAATTTCCTCTTTGCTTTTCCCCAAAAGTATCTCTATATATCGGTGCATTATTTTCATTATGCTTACCGTATAACTCTCTATATTCCATAACAGTCATATACGGGATACTAAAAGGTATTGATGTGTCTTCCCTATTTAACACGAAATAACGCTTATCATACCCATCACCCAAAGTACGACATTTTAATTTATTAACTAAAGTTTCTTCTGAGCATAAAGTTTGTTTTTCTACATACTGAAACTCCAACCGAGTAACTTCGTAATATCCCTGCTCTATATACTTTTTAACCAGTTCATCTTCCTTTTGTCTATTTCGTGGAGCTTTTTCACCAGGTAACAAATAGGCTTTTTTACCTTTTAAACTCTTGTTATATGCCATAAGTCCTTCTTCACTCAAAAGTCCGCTTTCATTAAAAATAGGTTTACCGTCAAAATCTGTCAACAAAAACAAATCGGAAGGAGTTATATCTTTTGACATAAAAAATTTTTTAGCTTCACTTGATAATTCCCCGATAAGTAAATTATATCCGTTTAAGGTTAACATTTTTCTCGCATAAAAAGTATTAGGATTACGTTCAAAAACACTACCTTCCGGCAAGGAAACCCCAAATTTTAACGATAAATAATCTATAGCACTGCCTCTTTCTGCTTTCAAAATTTTCCTAAGGGTTGCTATATCTTCATCTGCAAAAGTTTCGGCTTCTGGGGATATTATATTTCTATCTTTTAAAGCTTCCAGTTTTTCCTTGTCTGTAAGAGAATCCGGCTCCAAACGAATTAAATTTTTCCTGGCTGCTAAATTTGCAAAATCTATGTTTAGTGCTTTTTTATAATAATTTATGGCAGAATCTTTTCGGCCGGTTTTTTCTAAAGTAAAACCATAACCAATTAAAGCATTAACATCTTCCGGCTGAAATTTTAAAGATTTGCCATAATAATCATTAGCCTTATTTATTTGTCTTTTTTGTATTGCTATATCACCCAAACTTGAGTAAACATAAGCAAAATAAGGAGAATTCTTAGGCATAGTTTTTAAAGCAGCATTAAAATAATTATTGGCTTCATCATATTTGCCAAGTAACAATTTGATCCCACCCATACTTATTTGAATATCCGGTTTCTGCATATCTGACTTGGAACACTTTTCCAAGGCGTGCTCGGCGGAAATATAATCTTTGGAATTAAAGAATTTACGGCTTGTTTCCAAGCAAGCCTGGGCACTTAGTAAAGATGTTACGGCAATTATAAATAGTACAAAAACTAATACTTTTTTCATTTAGTTTTCCTCCAAGTCTTAAATAAAATAAATAGTTTTTTAAATTTACTTAACTTTATCTTTTTTTTACAAGGCAAGCAAGATCCTTCTTTCAAATTCAGTAAAATTTCCTCATATATTGCGCCCATAGCACGTGCGGTAAGTAAAGTTTTAAAATCTTCTTTTGGCAAAATTTCACGGGCTTTATCATATAGTTTTTGTGCCTTATCAAGTTCGAAAATAAACAAATTTCTTAATTCTTTAGTGGACTTTAAAGATAGGAAGTCAGATTCCTGAACTTTAAATTTTTGCAAATCTTCCAAAGGTAAGTAAATACGGTTTATTTTAGCGTCTTCATAAATATCCCTTAAAATATTGGTAAGTTGCACGGCATAGCCCAAAATCTCGGCATATTTTTTAGATATAGGGTTTTTATAACCGAAAATCTCAATACACATAAGCCCGACAACACTCGCAACCCTGTACATATACCAATTTAACTTTTCTTGCGTTTGATAACGTACCGGAGTATTCAAATCACTTTTAACACCTTCTATTAAATCGTAAAAATACTGTTTGGGTATTGGGAATTTTTTAATAACTTTCTGTAAATCTTGACCAAGTTCCGTTTTAGGTTCTCCGGCAAAAACTTGTTCTAATTCCGCAGTCAAATTTGCTAATTGCGCAGGTGCAGTTTGAGGTGTATCGTCAACGATATCATCTGCCAAACGGCAAAAAGCGTAAATGACACCGAGAGCCTCTTTTTGTTCTTTACTCAAAAAGAAAAATGCCGCACCGAAATTAGATTTTTTATAATTAGTCTGCATTTACATCAACACTCCATAAAAATTCAATATTGCCATGCATACCAACAGTTTTGGATTGTACTAAACCCTGACTTTTTGCATTATATTTCCGGGCAATAGTTTCAAAAAAATCTTGCACTTTTTTAACAGCTTTTTGACGGTTTTCTTCCGTTTGAACTATACCGTGCGGCACTTCTTTAGGGCTAAGTTCAAATTGCGGTTTGATTAAAAAAATTACCTTTGAATTTTGTGCCATACATCTAAAAAGTGGTTCCATAATTTTTGTCAAGGAAATAAATGACACATCAACCGCCGCAATATCAAATTTGCAAGGAAACATTTCAGCTTCCATAAACCTAGCATTTGTATTGGGGCAAAAAGTATAATTTTTAAAAGCCAAAACCTCACTCGCCAGTTGCCCTTTACCGACATCTACTCCAAAAACCTGCTTGGCCCCCTCGAGCAAAAAACAATGTGAAAACCCACCCGTTGCAACACCTATATCAATACAAATTTTATCTTTTACATCAATTCCGAAATCTGTTAAAGCCTGTTTTAATTTTAACCCCCCTCTTGAAACATAAGGGCAAGGATTTTGTTTTAAAGTTATAATGTCCTCATCTTTTACAGTTCTATCCGCACGTGTATCTATTTCGCCGTTAACAAGCACCACCCCTGCCATAATTAAAGCTTGCGCTTTATTACGGCTTTGCGCAAGACCGAGTGTTACCAAAGAATTATCAAGACGCGTTTTATTTTGTTTCATCTTCTTTTGTTTCTTCAAAAGGTTCAAGTACTAAATTACCGGCTTTATTTTTTAATTCTTCTACTTTAAATTTAACTTCTTTTAATTTAGCAGAAAGTTCTTGTGTTAAAGAAGATCCTTCTTCAAAAAGTTTTGCGGCTTCGTCTAAATTTAAAGAGGGGTTTTCTAAGGAAGAAACAATTTCCTCCAAGCGGTTTAATTTATCTTCAAAAGATTTTTCCTTTTTCATACTGTTTTTACCTCAAAATTTGAAAGTTCAGTTTGCACTTTTAAATGCTCTCCGCTGATAGATTGTTTAACGATTTGCCCATCACTTACACGCCTAATTATTGCATAACCGCGTCTTAAAACACCTTGCGGGCTTAGATTAGAAAGTGCACTCTTTAAAAGTTCAAAACTATGTTCTTTTTTATTTATTAAATTAGTAAAATTATTGAATAACTTTTCTCCTAAATCATCAAGTTCCTGTTCTTTAGGCAGAACAATTACCGAAGGCTCTTTAAATATTTTATTTTTTATTACTGCATTTAAACGTGTTTGTAAATTAGTATATTTTGCGTCTAAAGAAACTGCCAAAAGCCTTTTAAAATTATCCAAATGTTTAAGCATATCTTGCGCATTTTGAACTACAAGTTCTGCCGCGGCAGAAGGTGTAGGCGCACGCAAACTTGCGGCAAAATCGGTTAAAGTAAAATCAGTTTCATGCCCAACGCAAGAAATTACAGGTATTTTGCTTTTAACAACTGCCCGAACAACTTCTTCCTCATTAAAGCACCATAAATCTTCAATACTTCCACCGCCGCGCCCAAGCAAAATTACATCAGGCTTTGGGTTGATTTTATTTAAATTTTTTAAAGCTTGGATAATATTTTCTTTTGCGCCATCACCTTGTACCAAAGAGGGCGCTAAAATAACTTGTACATGTTTTGCACGTCTGCTTAAAACCGATAAAATGTCCCTAATTGCCGCACCTGTAGGTGAAGTTATTACCCCGATGACAGATGGAAATTTCGGTAGAGGTAATTTGTTTTCCGCGTCAAATAAACCTTCTTCACTTAATTTAGCTTTTAAGGCTTCAAAGCGTGCATACAAATCACCGATAGTTTTTATCTCTACGGAACGAACAATAATTTGATAACGCCCTGACTTTATATAACAGGAAATATCCCCTTTGACGCAGACTTTATCGCCTTCTTTTAATTTTATTCCGCGTGCATTACCGCGAAATAAAACCGCGCTTATTAAGGCTTCTTCATCTTTTAAATCAAAATATATATGGCCGCTTGCAGCGGTTTTTAAATTTGAAATTTCTCCTTCTATGCGAACATTAGCAAGTACGCCTTCAAGCATTTCTTTGATTATGCCTGAAATTTCGCAAACGGAAAATATTTTGTTTTCATCAAAAATAATACTCATTTCTTTTTAAGCGCCGCTTGGCGTTCTTTAATATTTTTTTCTTTACCCATTTCTGTAGGTTTATAAAATTTTTTAGGGTTTGGCATATATTCTTGCTTTACATAGTGATTTGGAAAATCATGTGCATATTTATAACCCTCGTTTTTCATTCCGTTTTGCAAGTGTTTCGGCACATCACGGCGCGGACCGTTATTAACTTCTTCCAAAGCACCGTCTATTGCCAAATATGAAGCATTCGATTTCGGTGCACAAGCAACATATATTGCTGCTTCCGCCAAAGGTATGCGAACTTCGGGCATACCCAAAACCTCCGCACTTTTAAAAGCAGCTTCCGCAACAACTAAAGCTGTTGGTTCGGCAAGGCCGACATCTTCCGCCGCACAAATTAAAATACGACGTGCTATAAAACGCGGATCTTCCCCGCTTGCAAGCATACGCGCAAGCCAATAAACTGCAGCATCCGGATCTGATCCGCGCATAGACTTAATAAAAGCGGAAATAATATCGTAATGTGAATCACCTTTCTTATCATAATTTAAATGACGGAGTTGTATACATTCTTTGGCAATTTCAAGCGTAATTTCTTTTTTACCGCCATTATACGGGGTTGTGATTAAAGCGAGTTCAATCGCATTTAAAAACCGTCTTGCATCCCCATTTGCTTGCGTTATTAAATAATCTGCGGCGTCAGATGTTGTTGTAAAATCTTGCAAGGTCTCGGCATTTTTTAAAATTTTGCTTAAATCTTCCCGTTTTAAAGGTTTAAATTCAAACACGGAAAAACGTGAAAGTAAAGCATTATTAATATAGAAATAAGGATTTTCAGTTGTAAGACCGATTAAAATAATTTGGCCGCTTTCTACCGAAGGCAAAAGCACATCCTGTTGGGTTTTATTAAAGTGATGTATTTCATCCAAAATCACCAAAGTACGGGAAGAACTTTGGTTTTCTTGCCTGTATTTTGCTTCTGTCAAAACTTGTTTTAATTCCGCTACGCCAACGGCAGCTGCATTAAGCTCAAAAACTTTTGCTTTAGTTTGTTTGGCAATAAATCTGGCTAGCCCTGTTTTCCCCACACCGGGCGGGCCGAAAAAGACAGCAGATGTAACTTTATCTGCTTCAATTAATCGCCTTAGCATTTTGCCTTTACCCAAAATATCTTGTTGCCCGGCAAAATCATCCAACTTTTGCGGTGCCATTTTTGCGGCAAGTGGCATGCTACTGGCTTTAAATTCTTCTTGTTCTTTGGTAAAAAAATCTTCCATACGACCTCATGGATTTTTTAAGTAATTTTCAAGGCGTTTTAAGGTTTCATCAAGACGTTTTTCTTCTGCTTTTTGTTTGGTATTTTCAAGGTGTTTAGTCCTATACAAACTTATAGCATAAGATAATGCAACATAAGCAAACAAATCCGGTGTGGATATAATATCTGCATTTACGGAAATGGATTCCAACTCATTTTCCATATCCTGGATAATACTCTGCATTTCCACATCAGTTAAATCTTTAATATCGATGTCTTTTACTTTAACTCTTCTTATTGTATAACTGCGCTTTTCAGTTCTGTTCATTTTTCGATTTTAGGTGTTGCAACTTGCGATTCTACACGCATAATTTCCTTATCAATTTTTAAATACAGTCTTTTTAAGACTAGAGTAGTAGCCTCTTTCCAATCCATCAAGGCATTTACTGTTTCTTGTGTGCTTTTATTTACGCGGTTTTCAGATTCAAGCAATTTAATTCTGGCTGTAAGGGCAAGGATCTCCTTCTCCTTTTCCTGCATACGGGCAAGAAGTTGATCCACCAAAAGTTCAAGTTTTTTATACTTGTCTTTACTGTCCATTTTACCTCAATGTCGCACCAAAAGAATTTTGCAAAGTTTTAAAAATATTATCTATATAAGCGCTAACTTCTTTATCGGTTAAGGTTTTGCCTTGTGCGGCAAATTCAAAACGCAAAGTTAAACTTTTTTTACCTTCCGGTAAATTTTTACCTTCGTACAAATCAATCAAGTTGATTTTTGCAGGGGCATCTTTTAGAGCATGCAAGATATCTGCATATTGTGTGTTTTCATCTATAATAAATGACAAATCACGCCATGCACTCGGCAGACTTGGGACATCTTCCGCCTTTTTAAATTCAGCGGCGGAAAATTGTTTTTCTAAGTTTTTAACATTAAATTCAAAGGCATAAACTTGTTGTTTAATATCATATTCTTTTAAAGTTAAAGGGTGGAGTTCCCCAAGATAACCGATAACTTTTTTATCAGCAACAATCTCCATACAAATTTTGGGGTGCATATATTTAGGGGCCTGTTTTGCCGGTTGTAAAGTATATGTAAAATCACCCAAAAGATTTGTTATAACACCTTTTAACCCGTAAAAACCTACTTGGCATTGCGGGCTTAAAAAGAATTTTTCTCTAGGGGTTTTACCTGTCATTACACCTGCCAAAGTGAAACCTTCAACCGGATAACCCTTTTGTAAAGAGAAAGTTTTATCATATTCAAACAAACACAAATCATTGTTTGAAAATCTTTGATTGTATTCCAAGTTTTTAAGCAAACTTGCCAAGAGTGAGGGGCGCAAATACTCAAGCCCTTCGGCTAATGGGTTTGCAATTTCCGGAACTTGCGTAGTTGTATAACCGAAATTTTCCACATCTTTTTTAGATGTAAGCGCAATATTTTTACACTCAAAAAACCCAAGGCCAACTAATTTTTGTGCAAAAATCTCACCGATATCAATGGCTTTTGGGTGTTCCGCAAAATATAAAGTTGCATGTGTGGAAGTTATTTGCGGGGCCAAATTTTCAAGCCCATAATAACGGGCAATTTCTTCGGCGATATCCCAACGGTGTTTTAAATCACGCCTGTAAGAATTTGCTTTAAAAACCCATTTCTCCCCAACGCTCAAAGTTCCCAAGTTGCGCAAAATTTGCTGTGCTTTTTCCTCAGGTATTTGCATACCCAAAATATCTTCAATTTGTTTTAAGGTAAATGTTACTTCCGGCGTTTCAATTTTTTGCGGGTAAATATCATTTACTTCGCTTGGTTTACCACCGCAAATTTCAAGTATCAAAGCACTTGCTGCTTGCATGGCAAGCGTTGTGCCTTCAATATCAAGCCCACGTTCAAATCTTTGGGAAGATTCCGAACTTAAACCCAATTTTTTGGAAGTTTTATTTATGCAAACCGGGTTAAAGTTTGCAGATTCAAGGAAAATATCTTTTGTGGTATCTAAAATACTATCATGTTTACCACCCAAAATACCGGCAAGGCAGAGCGGTTTCTTTTCATCACAAATTACAAGCATTTGTGAGGTTAAAGTACGTTCGACATCATCAAGGCCCAAAAACTTTTCATCATCTTCGGCAAAGCGGACATTTATTTTACCGCCTTCAATATGGCTCAAATCAAAAGCATGCAAAGGTTGGCCAAATTCAAACATAACATAGTTTGTAATATCTACCAAAGCATTTTTGGGATTTACACCAAATGCGAGTAATCTATCTTGCAACCATTGCGGAGACGGAACATTTTTAACATCTCTGATAATACGGCCTATATATCTTTGGCAACCGTCGGGACCACATGGTAAATTAATTTCCAAACTTTTACCATCGCCCTTAATTTCTTTATAAGTTTTATTTTTTAACGGTAAATTGAGCAAAGTGGAAAGTTCGCGTGCAATACCTAAAACGCTCATTAAATCAGGGCGGTTAGGTGTAAGTTCCAGGTCAAAAATATAATCTGCTTCACCGCCGTAAAGCTGCTTAATATCTGCACCTACTTTAACGGAATTATCTAAAATCAAAATACCTTTTTGGCGTGTGCTTGCAAGGCCGAGTTCATCTGCAGAACAAAGCATGCCCTCAGAAGTGACACCGCGGATAACTGCAGGCTTTAAAACTATTTGCCCTAGGCGTGCACCGACTTTTGCAAGCGGCACAATTTGACCTACTGCTATGTTTTGTGCACCGCAAACAACACGTTGCGGGCCATCTTTAGTTGTTAAATCTACTAAATGCAAATGGTCAGAATTAGGGTGGTTTTCAATATGCTCAATTTTTGCAGCATAAACGCCATCAAAATCAGCACCGGTTTTTTTAAGGTCTGCCACTTCCATACCAAGGGAGGTAAAGTGTTTTGTTAACTCCTCGGGGGTTAAATTAATATCAATAAAATCTTTAAGCCAGGAATATAAAAGTTTCATTTAAAATTGCTCCAAAATTCTAATATCGTTTTCGTAAAATGCGCGGATGTCTTTGATATTTAAACTAAACATAGCCAAGCGTTCAACGCCCATGCCAAAAGCATAACCGCTATAAACTTCAGGATCAATACCACAATTTTTTAACACATTGGGATGTACGACACCGGCACCTAACATCTCTTTCCAACCGCTACCGCGGCAAACCGGACAATTAGGATCTTTGCCTTCGCAGAATACGCATTTAACATCAACTTCAACACTAGGCTCTGTAAACGGGAAGAAAGATGAACGGAAACGCACTTCCGCTTTCTGCCCAAAAAGACCGCGCATAAAAACGGTTAAATCGCGTTTCAAATCTGCCAAAGAAACATTTTTATCTACATACAAACCTTCAATTTGGTTAAATACCGGGTAATGTGTAGCATCAATAGCATCTTTCCTAAACACTCTGCCCGGTGCCATAATACGAATTGGCGGTTTTTGTTTTTGCATGGTGCGGATTTGTACACCCGAAGTATGTGTTCTTAAAACAAAATCTTTACGGGTAGTGTTTTTGATAAAGAATGTATCCTGCATATCACGTGCGGGGTGATTTTTGGGAATATTTAAGGCGTCAAAGTTATGTAACTCATCCTCAATCAACGGCCCTTCTGCCCACACGAAGCCCAAGCGGGACAAAATGTCCGTCATCCTTTTTTGCGCTATGGCAAGCGGATGCCTTTTGCCCTGATTAAAAGGAAAAGCGGGCAAAGTTAAATCAATTTTGGTTTTATTTAAATTTTCATTGATTTCTTTCAAAGAAAGTTCAGCAAGTTTAGCGTCAAAAGCAGCGGTTAAAGATTGTTTTAAGGCATTGCTTTTAGGGCCGAACAACTTTTTCTCGTCTAAAGAAAGATCCTTTAAATTTTTAAGGAGTTCCGTCAAAGCACCTTTACGGCCAAGCGCGGAAACTTGCAAATCTTGTAAGGTTTTTGTATCCCGGCAATTTTGCAGTTTGGAATTAACTGATGTTTCAATTTCTGAAAGTTTAGTTTGTAGTTCGTTTAATGTCATATGTACTATTTCTTTTTTGATTTTTTGTTTTTGTAAAATTTCTCAATTGCGGCCCAGGCTTCTTCGGCTGTATCTACCAAAACATATTTATCTGTATGGGAAATAACGCCATAGCCTAAGAGTGTATCAAATTTAAAAATATCGTTCCAGAATTTTTTACCGATTAAAATTATTGGTATTTCTGAGTGTTTGCCTGTTTGCACTAAAGTTAAAATTTCAAACATTTCATCAAAAGTACCGTAACCGCCCGGGAAAACAACCACCGCCTCGGCATAGGTTACCAAGTTCATTTTGCGAACAGCAAAATAATGAAAGCAAAATGACATATTTTCACTGATATACGGGTTAGGTTCCTGTTCATGCGGTAAGGTAATATTAAAACCGATACTTTTACCGCCGGCTTCTATTGCACCGCGGTTTGCCGCTTCCATAATACCGGGGCCACCGCCTGTAATAACTGCAAGGCGTTTTTTACTCTTTTCAACTACTAAACGGCCGAGTTTGCGGGCTTCATCATAATATTTTGAAAGTTTAAGTAAACCCTTTGCCTCTGATAATGCTTGTTTTAAGGCAATATTTTTAGGATCTTTTTTTAATTTTTCTTCCAAATCTTTAACGCGTGCAAGGGCAGGTGCTTTTTCTTTTATGCGTGCACTGCCGAAGCAAACAACACCGTCTTTTACTTCGCTGTAATGAAGCATATATTGCGGTTTAAGCATTTCAAGTAAAAGACGTACTGGGCGTGCGACATCACTCCTCATAAAATTAAGGTCTTGATAGGCCTTTGTATAAGAATCATAAGGTAATTGTTTCTTCATAGTAAACCTCTATTTTAATTTAAAATGTTTCAAAATTTTATTTGCGATTTTCGGTGCTGTCAGGCCGATTTGGTCAAACAGTTCTTTTTGCGTGCCGTGTTCAATAAATTCATCCGGAATACCAAGCCTTAAAAGGTTTGAATCCAAATTTTCATCAACTAAAAATTCTGCTACCGCACTACCAAAACCACCTGCTAAAACATTATCTTCTAAAGTTACAATATTGGGGCTGGTTTTAAGAGCTTCTTTAATAATTTTTGTATCAAGCGGTTTTAAGAAACGCATATTTATTACACCGGCCTTAATGCCTTTTTCCGCCAAAATTTTGGCAGCTTCAAGGCCGATATGCACAGTTTTTCCTATTGCTAAAATTGTTAAATTTTTACCCTTTTCAAGCCACACGCCTTTACCGATAGGAAGTGCCTTTAAAGTATCATCCATTTTAACACCTAAACCACTACCACGGGGGTAACGCAACATAAAGGGGCAATTTGCATCGAAAGCGGTTTTAACAAGGTGCTGAAGTTCATTTTCATCAGCGGGGGCTGCCATAATTAAATTGGGAATATTTCTAAATAAACTCAAATCAAAAACACCATGATGTGTTGGCCCGTCTTCACCTACTAAACCGGCGCGGTCCAAAGCAAAAACAACAGGTAATTTTTGAAGGCAAATATCTTGCTGGATTTGGTCATAACATCTTTGGGAAAATGAAGAATAAAGTGCAACTATCGGTTTTAAACCTTGCGTAGCAAGCCCACCTGCGAAAGTTACGGCATGTTCTTCTGCGATACCCACATCATAAAATCTGTTTGGGTATTTTTCCCTAAATACGCTTAAACCGGTGCCTTCGGGCATAGCAGCAGTAATGGCGGTAATTTTTTCATCTTTAGCAGCAAGTTTATCAAGTGCTTGGGAAAATGCTTTTGTATAAGTAATTTTATCACTGGTGCCGATAGTTTCCCCGGTATCAGGGTCAAAAATACCAAGGCCATGGAATTTTGTAGGCTTTTCTTCAGCGGGTAAATACCCTTTGCCTTTTTTGGTTACAATGTGCAAAAATACGGGGCCTTGAATATCTTTAATTCTTTGTAACATTTCAATAACACCCAAGACATCATTACCGTCAATAGGCCCAAAGTATTTAAAACCAAGTTCTGAAAATAATAAACCGGAAAACAAAATCGAACGTGCGCGTTTTGCAAGCTTAAGTGCATTATTTACGAATTCAATATTTGCGTTTTCCGCCAACTTTTCCGCGCCGGATTCTGCTGCCTGCACATATTTTGTGGAGAGTAATTTTGTTAAAAAATTCCCCAAAGCGCCGACACGTTTTGAAATAAACATTTGGTTATCATTTAAGATAACTAACAAATTTGATTTTAATTGCCCTGCATTTTGCAAAGCCTCATAAGTTAAACCGCCGGTCATAGAACCGTCTGCAATGACTGCTACGACTTTATTGTGTTCCCTCTTTTGGTCGCGTGCTGCTGCCATACCGAGTGCAGCAGAAAGCGCTGTTGAAGCATGCCCGGCACCAAAGGCATCATACTCAGATTCATAAATTTTTAAGAAACCGCTTAAACCACCTTTTTTGCGAATAGTATTAAAAACATCTTTCCTACCTGTTAATAATTTATGGGCATATGTTTGGTGGCCGGTATCAAAAACAAGTTTATCTGACGGGGTATTAAAAACATAATGCAAAGCAACAATTAAGTCCGTTGCACCTAAACTGGAGCCAAGATGCCCGCCGTTTTTTGATACGGTAGAAATAATTTCTTCCCTTAACTCTTTGCAAAGTTCGGGCAAAAGGTTTTTGTCTATTAAACGAAGTTGGGCTGGTGTATTAATTTTATCTAAAATTTTCATAGGACCTCTAGTAAGAACGGCTTAAAAAGAAATTTGCCACATCATAAAGCGGTGCAAGTTTCTCTTTATTTACACCTTTTAAATTATCAAGTGCTTTTGTTGCACTTTCCACCGCTTTCTTAGCGGCAATTTTGGCTTCATCAATACCGTATAAAGTAACGAAAGTTAATTTTTTATTTTCCGCATCACTGTTTGATTTACCAAGTTGTTTTGCAGTTGCGGTTGCATCTAAAATATCATCAACTACCTGGAAGGCAAAACCTATTTTCCCGGCATAAGTTTTAATATTTTTCAAATTATTTCCTGTAGCACCGGCAAGCAAAGCGCCGATTTCAACAGCAGTAGTTATTAAAGCACCTGTTTTATTTGCGTGTATATAGGCAAGTAAAGCCGCGGCGGAAACTTCCTTACCCTCTTTAGGAAGTAAAAAATATTGCGGGGCTTTACTGCCTTTAAAAAGTTTATTTTTTAAAAGCACTTGCGCCCTTTTGCTTTTGCCATCCAAAATACCTTCGGCAAAAATATCGGCAACCTGGCCGCCTATCATACCGCTAACCCCGCCGAAATTTGCTAAAGATTTAATTGCAAGTACTAAATTTTGCGGCTTAATTTTTTTATTATTTCCTAAATTTGAAAGTGTTTCAAAAGCATAGGTTAAAAGGCCGTCACCTGCTAAGATGGCAAGGTCCTCCCCGTACACTTTATGGTTTGTGGGGCGGCCGCGCCTGAGTGAATCATTATCCATGGCGGGTAAGTCATCATGTATAAGGGAATAAGTGTGCAACATTTCCACTGCGCATGCTGCAGGTAAAATGTCTTTTTTATCAGCACCGAAGACTTCCGCTGCTGCCAAAGTTAAAACCGGCCTTAAACGTTTACCGCCGGCCTGCAAAGAATAGGCCATTGCATCAATAATAATTTGCGGGGCATTTTTAATTTTTTTTAATTCTGATCTAAGCCCATTTTCTACAAATGCAGCACGATTTTTTAAATAAGTTTCGAATTTAGCCATAGCACTTCCCTATGTAAAACATTATATATAATCATTATACAATATATTGACTGAAAAGCCATAAAAAAACCGCCCTTTAAAACAAGAGCGGTTTTTAAAATAAAATATTTTATTTTACTGAAATTACTTCAACATCAAAATGCAAGGTTTTACCGGCAAGCGGATGGTTAAAATCAAGTACGACTTCCCCATCGGTAATTTCAGTAATTTTAGCCCTAAAAGTATGGCCGTTTGCACTTGCACCAACTATATCGCCGATATGCATTTGCTCAATATTTTGTATAGCGGTTTTGGGTACACGACGGAAGGCCTCTTTATTTACATTACCATAGGCTTCTTCTGCGGGAATATCTACGGAAATTTTATCCCCGGCCTGCTTGCCTTCCAAGGCACGTTCAAGGCCAATAATTATTTGGCCTGCACCTTGTGTATACTCCAAAGGGCCGCGCCCTTTTGAAGTGTCTGCTACTTTACCGTCAACGGTTAAAGTATAATCAATAGCAACTTTTGAATCTTTTTTTATCATAAATTCCTCAATAAATTTTAATACTACGGCTCCCAAGCGCCATCTGACGGCTCACGGCACTGATCTGTAGGTTCTGTACCGGTGTACTTAACTAAATATGGGCGGCATACTTCACTTCCTTTAATTCTTAAATTTACCCATGTTAGTTTATCATTACTACCAAGAACAGGCGGGAACCCATTAATATTTTTACCATTTGTCAAAGTAGTTAAATTACCTACGTATACAGTAGGTTTAACACCAGGATACGTACCGAAATTCATTCCGTAGTTAGTTGCGGATATATCAGTAGTATCTCTTGTCCCACTACCAATGGTTAAGGTTTTAATTGCTCCGGTACTGGAAACAATTCTAAGATTATTATCCGCGTAGAAATGAGGTATTGCATAACCGGTAACTCCGATTTTAAGATTTTCAACTCTAATTTGGGAATTAGGTGCCGCCCCTAACACTAGCCCCCCGGTTTTTTTCAAATATTCCGTCTCACCACTAGCACCGGTGGCATCATCACGATTAAAAGAATTAGCGTTTTGTGTTAAGGTAACATTTTGATGTATTATATGCGAAGGAGGAAAAAATGAAACAAAATTAACATTTCTTTGCGCATAAACACCGGCAGTTATTAATAACAAAGTGAAACTAAAAAATAATTTCTTCATACACTCTCCTAATAATCCGTTGTAAAAAATTTGTAATCATTCTGTGCAGTACCAGAGGTTTCTTGCCAACTTGCTGGCATATTGCACCTAACTTTCCTTCTAATACACATTTTATAGTACTTACTATTGGGTTGAAGTCCTTCCCATGATTTAGAAATTTGAGTAGGTTGATTAGTCTCATAATCCGTTCTTTTTGTTCCTTGGGGGCAAAAACCAACAGTAAAAGTTGCAATTCTTATGTCTTGCTTTGTCCCTTCCGCTTCAGGCCAGAGATTTGTAACTGAGTTGGTACTTGCAGGTAAAGACTGTCCAATAAATGAACTACTCCTTACATATACCATGTCTTTAGGGCACGATTTGCCATTACAAATTGCATAACACGGATTATCGTTGTTGTTTGCTGTTATGCTATCTATAGATTTATACTCACCGTTAATAAAAATATGACTTGCTACCTGATTTAAATTGAAATTAGTACCGTTATATATCCAAAACGGGACGATTTTACTTTCATTATCAACACGCACTTTTAGTGGGGTTTGTGCAACCAAAGTGGCGTTATTGCCTTCTACCCTATATATCTCTTGTACTTTAAATTCATAATAGGCCGTATTGTTGTTAGCCCCTCCTCCTGGTGCACTATTCTGAGCCCCGGCAGTAACAGCTTGATAATCATAACACCAATGTCGCCCACTGGTATAATAATACTCGGGGTCACGTATACCATTATCACGTCCACCTGTTTTACCTACGCACGAAAACAACGAAGAACTAGTATCATATATATCTGTATTGTTACCGGCATTATGTCTGTAACATTTGTCCCCTGTTGATGTTAAATCGCAAGGATCTGTACCTGAAAGGTCTGTAGGTAAACTGCCGTTATATGCAACTTCCCATGGCCCATAATAGTTTTTTATATCACTTGCGGTATCTTCTTTTAATTCAAAAGTCGTCGCTGTCCCTGTTGCTCTTACGTCAGTACCGGCCTGGGACCACAAGAACATCCTTGGGTTAGGAAATGGCTGGGAGCCGACTCTTAAATCCCTCATATACAGGTATACATTTGAAGGGGATTCCGACGTCCCTGTATTTCTTACATTCCAGGCACTTACATTTACTGCGGTTGGCATCTGCAAAAACCGTGCGGTAAAATTACGATGATAATCTAAAAGCAAAACACCGTTGCCATTTATTTCCACAGAAGATGATTTGTTAAAAGTTACGCCATCGGTTACCAAAGTACCGTCTACACTCATATTTCTTATATAAAGATTATTGTTAGAAGAATTATTATAAAAAATGTTTCCAAATACAATTTCTTGATCTTGTTGCAAATGAAACCTTTTAACAGAATCCCAATAATACGAAGGCCTTTTGCCAAGTTCCAATAAAAATGTTCTATCCCCTTTTGTGTTTAGATTCATTGTATCTAATACTGTTAAGTCCCTATAAACCGCATTGGAGTATTGGGAACGAATCACTTTGCGAGATTCATTAAAATTAATTGCAAAAAGTGATGATGATATGGTCAAAAACCATACTAAGGTTAAACTTATTAAAATATTTTTAGTTAAATAACTTTTCATATAGTACCCTCATAAAATAATATCAGTAAATGACCTTGTTGTCAAGTACATAATAAACCGTTTTAAATCCCGGAAAGTTTCTTAAGTTGAGTGGCTTTATCTGTTCTTTCCCAAGGGAAACCTTCCCTGCCGAAATGCCCGTAAGCTGCCGTATTAAAATAAATAGGGCGGCGCAAGTCAAATTGATCTATTATGGCTTTCGGTGTCATTTTAAAAATTTTTAAACAAATTTTTGTAAGTTCATCATCACTGATTTTGCCTGTTCCTAATGTATCCAAATAAAACCCAACAGGTTCCGCTTTGCCGATAGCATATGCAATATGAACGGTAACTTCTTTGGCAAGGCCTGCAGCAACAATATTCTTGGCAATATAACGTGCCATATAAGAAGCGGAACGGTCAACTTTAGTAGGATCTTTACCACTAAATGCACCACCGCCATGTGCACAACGCCCGCCGTAAGTATCAACAATAATTTTGCGGCCGGTTACACCGCTGTCACTTTGAGGCCCGCCGATAACAAATTTGCCGGTGGGGTTAATTAAATATTTTGTCTTTCCATCCACCCAATTTTTTAAGACGGGTTTTATTGCTTTTTCAATAAGTTCTTTTTTAGATTTTTCCGTAATCTGTTTGCCGGTTTTATCTAAAATATCTTCGGTATGTTGTGTTGATAAAACAACCGTTTCAACACGCAAAGGTTTACCGTCTTTATATTCAACGGTTACTTGGCTTTTACTGTCCGGCCCTATATAAGGCAATGTTTTATTGCGTCTGAGTTTTGCTAAATTTACTAAAATCTTTTCTGAAAGTTGTAAGGGCAAAGGCATTAATTCTTTTGTTTCATCACAAGCATAACCGACCATAAACCCTTGGTCCCCTGCGCCGCCGACATCAACCCCCTGGCTGATATCCGGCGATTGTTTACCGATAATGTTTACAACAGAACAAGTGGAATAATTAAAACCGTATTTAGGGTCAGTATACCCTATTTTTTTTACTACATCCCTGGCAATTTGGTCAACATCAACCCATGTTTTTGTGGTAATTTCCCCGCCGACAATTATAAGCCCGCGGGTAATAAAAGTTTCACAAGCAACACGGGCGGTTTTATCTTTGGCTAAAATTGCATCCAAAACCGCATCTGAAATTTGGTCACACACTTTATCGGGGTGGCCTTCGGAAACTGCTTCCGAAGTCAAAAAATAATGGCCTTTACGCATAAACTCTCCTAAAATGATATTATATCATTATGAGAAAGATTTTTCTATCCTGGAATGTAAACGGCCTTAGAGCCGTAGAAAAAAAGGGCTTTAAAGATTGGCTTCTCAATACAGGGGCCGATATCGTTGCCTTGCAAGAAACAAAATGCCTGCCCGAGCAATTACCGGAAAGTTTAAAAGAAGTACCCGGTTACAATTTATATCTTTCAAGCCCGCAAAGAAAGGGGTATTCCGGCGTAGGTGTTTTTTGTAAAGAAAAACCTTTGCAGGTAACTTACAACTTAGGTATAGAAGAATTTGATATCGAAGGCCGTTTTATAATGCTTGAATATCAAAATTTTTATTTCATAAACTGTTATTTTCCAAACGGCGGCAGGGGCGAAGATAGAATTGCATACAAACTCCGTTTTTATGATACATTTTTAAAACTTGTAAAGGAACTTTCCAAACAAAAATTTGTTATAACATGTGGCGATGTTAATACTGCCCATAAAGAAATTGACCTTGAACACCCCAAAGAAAACCAAGACGTAACAGGCTTTTTACCATGCGAACGTGCATGGCTTGATAGGTTTTTTAATGAAGCCCTTGTTGATACTTTCCGCATTTTTAATAAAGAACCAAAAAATTATACTTGGTGGGATTATAAAACCGCCGCACGTTCAAGGAATGTAGGCTGGCGGCTTGATTATTTTATGGTTGATTTTAATGCAGCAAAAAATGTTAAAGGGGCAGGCATTTTAAGTGATGTTATGGGCTCGGACCATGCACCGATTTCTTTAACTATCGATTTATGATTAAAGCATATTCTTCTTTATTTTTCTTTTGGTTGATTATCGGCTTTGCACCGATTATCGGCGGTGTTTCCGTTAAAGTAATAGATAATATTTTGCTTGTTTTTATCGCCAGTGTACTAGGGTTTTTATATTTTCTGCCCTACTTAATAAAGAACGAAAGTTTTAACACACTTTTTAATAAAAATAATTTTTTACCGTTTCTTGTAATTGCGAATTTCGGCTCCGCTTTGCCTTTTTGTTGTTTACTTTATGCACTTAATTTTACAACGCCGGCAAACACCGCAATCCTAAACCAATTTGAACTTTTATATTCTTTTATTTTCAGTATAATATTCTTAAAAGAAAAGGTGACCGCAAAACAAGTTATTGCTTCGCTTTTAATAATTTTGGGTGGCGTGGTATTGATGTCCGGTTCTTTTAAAAATATAAATTTGAAAGGGGATTTGATTGTTATTTTCAGTGTTTGGATGTTCCAAGTTTCACATATCGCGGCAAAAAAATTATCTGTAAATATCCCTTGCCAGGTGCTTGCTGCTGCGAAAAATTTATATGCTTTGCCTTTAATGGCCGTTTTGCTTTTAATGTATTCAGATACAATTTTTATTAAACCCGGTATTGCATTTTACGGAGTACTGTTTTATATGGGCATTATCCGCTACGGTTTATCTTATTTGCTGTGGTTTTGGGCAATACAAAAACTCTCGCTGCCGAAAGTAACCGCAATTGCCTTATCTTACCCGGCTTTAACTTTAATTTTATCTTGCCTGTTTGGTTATGATAAATTAAATTTATATAATATGACAGGGTTAATTTTATCGATGCTCGGGGCTTTGCTTTTAAGCAGGATGATGTCAAAGGAAGCAAAAAATGCAAAATAAAGGTTTTACTTTAATTGAACTTTTAGTTGTTGTTTTGATTATCGGTATACTTGCAGGTATTGCTTTGCCCGCATATCAACATATAGTTGAAAAATCACGCAATGCAGAAGCACAAATGATTTTAAAACCCCTTTCCTATTTAATCAGTTATAAACCTAAAACTTCTTATAATAACGATTTAACACCCAAAGATTTAATTAAAATAGAACTTGACGGCGCCAAATGGAATGCAGATAACACACGTTATCAAACACGTATGCATGCGATAACGGCAAGTTGCACAGCATCCCCGAAAGAATGTGTTGGGGAAATATTTTACCCGGCTTCAGGTACAACAAAATATAGTTTAAGATTATCAGCTACAAGAAATGGCCCTTTAGTTAAAACCTGTATTTATAATTCTGCGAAATTCGAAAAGATTTGTGATTATATGGCCCAATATGGTTTTACCAAACAAGCCGGAAATTAAAAAACCCCGCTTTCGCGGGGTTCTTTCTAAAACTGTTTTTACCTTGCGGCAGTTCTAAAGAAATTACTTTGATTTCTACCACCGGTTAATGTCGGTTTACCGATCATTTTATCAGCAACAATTAAAATATCTTTGCTACCGGAAGTATATTCCTGTATACCTGAACCGAAGATATCCCCGCTCTTTAAAACACCTAAAGAACCATGGGAGTTAATTTGAACTTCCATCTTAATTTTACCGTCATAAGAATCAATAAGCAAATCATCTTTTGTTACTTCAAAATCAAGTGGGAAAGTGGGGTTAATAATACGCTTTATTGCTATTGGAACATCAGCTTCATTTTTAGCAATAATTGAGCAGGTGACATTATTAGCCTCAGCGTTTTTTACTAATCTGTCAACGACTTGTACATGCCCGGCAAGCACAAATTTTTGGGCAGGAACAACACCGGTATGGTTATAAAAATAGATACCAAGACCTAAAGTCGCTAACAAAAAGACCGTTGCAAAATACTTCATATTATTTCCTGTACTCTAAGAAGCCCCAAACTACTGAAGAATGCACCCAGCCTTTTAAACCGGCATCATCAGTTACCTGAAGCCATGAACCTTGTTTTTTAATGAATCTTAAAGGATAACCTTTCTCCGCAATCCAAACTACTTGTGAAGTTACATCAGGTTTTTTGCGGACATTTATATCTGATTTCGCTACTAATGCCGGAGTTGTGCCGAGTAAATCGCTATGAATCCAACCGGCATAGCCTTCAAAATCTTTCACTTGCACCCATTGGCGATCTTTGCTTACGCCGAACATTTCAAGGGGTGTATATTTCCAAACTAAAAACTTTTTAGAGCATTTTGTGCTGGGGCAACTGCGAATTTTGCCCTCTTTTACGACGACACTGGCATATTTTGCCACTGCAAATGCGTTGCAGGATAAAAATAAAGTTAAAGAAATCAGAAATAATTTTTTCATAGTATCTCCTTACATTTAGTATAGCATATTTATTTAAAAAATGGAACACATAAATTTATTGTATATCACTTGGATCTTTAATATATGCCGCAAAGTACGGTGCTTTGCCCGGCTCTTGTATAAATATTGCATAAGGCCCGGTGAAATAGAAATAACGGGGTTGTGGCTCTGCTCTAGGCCCAGCAGAAGTTTCACCCATAGCCATCATTCCTGCTTCTGCTACCATTTTGGCACCTGTTTCATCCATCTTAAATTGTATTCTTTCCATAGCTTTTAAAATTTCCCAATAATTTATTCCGGGAGTATAGGAAACTATCGGTTTATTATAAAGTTCCTTAAATTCTTGCGTTTTATTAAAATCAATTTTCGGGGCTTTGAATTTATCGATAGAACGCATACGATCATAATTGCTTTTTGTTTTTTCTTTCATCTCTTTATATATTTCCGCCAAAGTTTTATCAGTATTAACTTTGTATAAATGAATTAAATCACCTTGTTTTGAATGTAAGGTAACGGCAAAATCTTTGTCATTGTTATAAAACAAAACACCAACACTTTCTTTAATATTTTTACCGAATTCTTCCACCTCTATACCAAAATATTTTACTAATGTTTCGCATCCTTCAAATTTTCCGGCAGGTAAAATTTCAAATTCTTTTTCATACTCCAAATCCTTTTTCATCATCACGTATAAAAAGTATTTAAACGGCATCGGAGTAAAATCAAAAGAATTTAAAATTTGGCTTCTTTCTTTAAACTTTTCCCAAATGCCATCCTCAATTTCCTTTTTTAACTTTGGTGATGCTTCCCCCCATTTCTTATAATAGGCACTTTCTTGAATATCATTGGTAGTGAATTTTTGTTTATTAAGCAAATCCACCATAGCAGGCTGATTCTTTAAAAATTTAATTGGGCCTTTAACAAGTTCATTCATAAAATCATTCCAAACTAATTGGAAAGCACCTGCCCACACTTGGTTCTTGGCTTTGGAAACACTTTCCATAGTAGGCACAATTTCAAAATCTGTAAAGTTTACCAATTCTTCAGTTGCAGTTATTTGATTTCCGGGTTTAAATTCTTCATCTTTAGCAAAAGCCGGTTTTCTTTTCGTTTTTTGTTCGGAAATATTTTGATTATTGTCATCAGAAACATTTTTTATATCACGGGTGGAATATAAATATCCACCGACTAAAACTGCAATTAATACAATAAATAAAGCAAGAAACTTTTTCATAAATTCTCCTATTATAAACTATAACTTCATTTTAACAAATTTCTTACGGCACTTGGTACTTTGTTTATTATATCAGTTGCAAGCAAAGAGGTTTTGCCGGTTTCTTTAGCGGCGATGTCTGCCGCATAACCATGCAAATACACGCCCATAGCAGCGGCATACAGGGCTGCTTTTTTTCTATCATATTTTTTAAGTAAGCGTGCATATAAAGCGGCAATAATTCCGCCTAAAACATCACCGCTGCCGGCTTTTGCAAGGCCGCAATTTCCGGCGTGGCTTTCATAAGTTTTTATACCGTTACTTATATAAGTAACAGGCCCTTTAAGCAAACAAATTGCACCTGTTTTTTGCGCAAGTTCTTTAGCGGCGGTTTTAGTGTTTAATGTTTTTTGTTTGAGCAATCTTTTCATTTCCCCGATATGCGGCGTTAAAATATATGGCCCACCTGCCTTTGGTAATTTTGTGCCTTTGCTTGCCAAAAAAGTTAAGGAACTTGCATCAATTACGGCAGGCAGTTTTGCAAACTCTAAAATTTTTAAAGTATTTTTTGCCGTTTCAGCAAGACCGCTGCCGATAAGCAAGACATCGGGTTTAAAACTTTTGATATACTTTTTTATTTTGGTTAACTGATTTTTTTCAAGCGGCAAAACAAGTGCTTGCGGAACTGTGCAAACTGTTGCTTTTATAACTTCGGGGGTAGATGCTAGTGCCACCATACCAGCGCCGCAAAAATACGCGCCCAAAACATTTAATACTGCAGCACCTTGCATTGTTTTTGAGCCGGCAATAATCAAAATTTTACCGTTAATATTTTTATAGGAATCTTTTTTAATTTTAGGAAAATTTAGTTTAAAAAACTTTTTTGTTATTTTCATTTTTTATAAACCAAAACGACGGCTTGGGCGAAATTTTTGGTGTGCGATAATGATATTTTAAAACATAAATCTTTGGCGCGTTTGTCTTTAACAGTCACAATAGGTGCGCCGGACTTGTCATTTATAACTTGTATTTTTTTAAAGGCAATTTTATCAAAGGGGAGGGCTTTAAAAACCGCTTCTTTTGCGCAATATCTAACCGCTAAATGTTCTGCTTTATTTTTTTTAGTGCCGGAATATTTAAGTTCTTCTTCGGTAAACAAACGGTTTAAAACCTTAGTATCAAGGTTTTCAAAACGGGAAACTTCTTCTATATCTGTTCCGATATTTATTATTTCCATATTATTCAACCGTTACGCTTTTGGCTAGGTTTCTGGGTTTATCAATTTCCCTACCCAAAAAGTTTGCAATAAAATATGCATAAAATTGTAAAACTGTTGCCGCAAGCAAGGGAAATAAGTATTCATTAGTATAAGGCACTTCCAAAGCATTTTTGGTGGCAGTATTTGTTACAAGTATAACACGTGCACCGCGCGCGGAAACTTCTTGGCAAGAGGAAATCATTTTTTCATACAAACTGCTTTTTGGTGCCAAAGCAACAACGGGAATACCTTTATCAATTATTGCTATCGGGCCATGTTTGATTTCACCTGCAGCAAAACCCTCGGCGTGTTTATAAGAAATTTCTTTTAATTTAAGTGCGCCTTCCAAAGCAAGCGGAAAACTTACATTACGTGCAATAAAAATAAATGACGGGCTTTTATAAACTTTTTCCGCTACTTTTTTAACAGCCCTTTCAAGTTTCAAAGTTTGTTTTAAAAGTTCAGGCATTGTTAAAAATTCGCTATATAACTCCTCAAACTCTGCTTTAGTTATTGAATTTTGCACGTATGCAAGTTGTAAGGCAAGTGCATATAAAACTGTTAATTGGCAAGTAAATGCTTTTGTTGATGCCACACTAATTTCGGGCCCGCAATGTGTGAAAACAGAATAATCACTCTCTCGCACTATCGCAGAGCCCACGACATTACACACACTCAAAACTTTTAAGCCGTGTGTTTTGGCATTTTTTAAAGCGGCCAAAGTATCTGCCGTTTCCCCCGACTGGCTGACTGCTATAAAAAGCCAATTCTTTTTAAAATGTATCGGCCTGTATTTAAACTCTGAGGCCATTTCAACTTCAACCGGGATTTTTGCAAAATGTTCAATAACATATCTTGCTACTAATGCCGCATGGTAAGCTGTTCCGCAAGCAACAATATATATACCTTCAATTTTTTTAGCCTCTTTCAGCGGCAAACCAAAGGCTTTTGTTATATCGGGCGGAAGTGTTTGCAAAGTATCTTTGACATTTTGAGGTTCATCATGGATTTCTTTAAGCATGAAATGCTCAAAACCGCCTTTTTCCGCTGCGGAAATATCCCAAGAAATTGTGTGTATTTTACGTGTTGTCTTGCGAAAATCGCCATCATAAATTTCAATACTTTCAGGTGTAATTTTTACGGTATCGCCATCCTCAAAAAATATTGCTTTGTTTGTATAGCTTAAAAATGCCGGAATATCAGATGCTAAAAAGAACCCCTTCTTACTTACACCCGCGACAAGGGGGCTTTGCCTTTTTGCCGCCACCATCACACCGGGGAATTTCGCATTTAAAGCAACAAGTGCAAATGCACCCTTTAATTTGCGTGTGGTTTTTTGAAAAGCACTAAAAAAATCTTTTTCTTTTTTTAATTCTTCTTCAAGTAAATGTGCAATAACTTCGGTATCTGTTTCGGATTTAAATTTGTGGCCTTTTTTAAGTAAAATGTTTTTAAGTTCTAAATAATTTTCAATAATACCGTTATGAACTAAAGCAATATTACCTGTGCAATCTGTATGCGGATGGCTGTTAACTAAAGATGGTTTACCATGCGTAGCCCAACGGGTATGTGCTATACCCAAATGCGAATTTTTGCCGGACTTTTTAACTAAATCTTCCAGATTTTTAACTTGGCCTACTGCTTTTAAAACGGTAATTTTATTTTTACTTTCCAAGGCAATACCGGCAGAATCATAGCCACGATATTCAAGCTTTTTTAGCCCTTCAATTAAAAGTCCGGCGCAGTTATCTTTACCGCAAAAGCCGACAATCCCGCACATTATTTTGCCTCTATTAAAAGTTTCATATCAAGCAGGGCTTGCGGTAATCCACGGAAAACGGACCTTGCTATAATTGCATGCCCGATGTTTAATGCTTCCATGCCGTTAATGCGGGCGATATCTTCCACATTTTTATAGTTAAGACCATGCCCGGCATGAACTTCTAAATCGAGTTCCTTTGCTAAAATTGTAGCCATTTCTATACGCTCAAGTTCCGCTTTGCGGGCCTTTTCATTTTTTGCTTCGCTATAAGTTTTCGTGCAAAGTTCCACTATATCAGCCTCTAGCCGTTTTGCCGCACGTAAATCTGAAGGTTCCGGAGAAATAAATAAACTTACTTTTATACCAGCATTATGCAAACTTTTTATTGCACGAGTAATAGGTAATAAATTGCGTTTATTTAATTTCAAACCACCGGAAGTTGTAAGTTCATTAGGAAATTCCGGCACTAAACAAACAGAACCGCATTTAAGCGAAGTTGCAAAATCAATCATTTCTTTAGTTACAGACATTTCGAGATGTATTTTTTCGCGTGCAATTTTTGCTAATTTTTTAAGATCTGTTTCTTGGATATGGCGTCTATCTTTACGCAAATGCATGACAATATAATCTGCTCCTAAGGCAAGGCAAATTTCAGCCGCTTTAAGCGGGCTTGGATCAACACCGCCGCGAACTTGGCGGAGTGTTGCAATATGATCTAAATTAACACCTAGTTTCATAGTCACCTCTAGCAAGTTTTAACTTTGCTTTTATAAAATGTTACTACCTTTTGACAAATTTCTTCAACATTATCTTTGTTTTCATCTTCCACAAGAACACGAAGCAAAGGTTCTGTTCCTGAATAACGTACAACTATGCGGCCTTTATCACCCATAGAATTTTCAAGTTCCTTAAGGTATGGGCAAAAACCTTCAATTTCTTCTAAAGGGATTTTCTTTTCCACTTTAACGGGAACAAGTTTCAAAGGGTATTTTTGCCATAAATTTTTGAAATAACTTAATTTCTTACCTGTACTTTTAACGATGCCAAGCAATTGCAAAGCTGTCAAAATACCGTCACCTGCAGGGGCAATATCTTTAAAAATAATGTGGCCGGAAGTTTCCCCGCCGACTGATAAATTGTTTTTTGTAAGTTCTTCAAAAACATATTTATCACCCACTTTTGTTAAAACAGGTTCAATACCGTTTGCTTTCAAATAATTGATTAAACCCAAATTAGCCATAATAGTCAAAACGGCTTTATTGCCTTTGAGTTTATTATTATTTTTCAGATATAAAGCGACAGTAGAAATCACATTATCACCATCGAAAACCGTACCGTCTTCAGTTACTGCAATAAGGCGGTCTGCGTCCCCATCAAAAGAAAGGCCAAGATCTGCTTTACATTTTTTAACTTCTTCCTGCAAACCTTCCGTGTGTAAAGCACCGGCATTTTTGTTTATATTATAACCGTCGGGATTATTATTTATTACTTTTACTTTTGCACCGAGTTCCTCAAAAACTTTAGGTGCAATTTTAGATGCAGCACCATTTGCGCAATCAACCACGATATATAAACCTTTCAAATCTTTGGCTTCGGTCAAAGTGGATTTTAGGAAAGCAATATATTCTTCCACTTTCTCAGGTACTTCGCAAAATTTCGTATTATTTTGCACAGCAGGAACGGTTTTTAAATTTTCAATTTCACGCTCAATATTATCTTCAACATTTTCGTTAAGTTTTGTACCTTGAGCGGAAAAGAATTTTATACCGTTAAACTCTGCCGGGTTATGGCTGGCTGAAATTACAATACCGCAAATATTTTTATATTTTTGCGTAAGCAAGGAAACACTCGGCGTTGTAGAAACACCCAATGATAAAACATTATATCCTGCTGCCCTAATACCTTTGGTTAAGCACTCCAAAATTGCTTTACCGCTAGCACGGGAATCTTGCGCAATAAAAATATTCTTGTTTGTATTATTAGGATCCTGTTTTGAAAGTTCTTTTAAAGCACAGTAACCGAGTTTTGTTACGAAATCTTCGGTTAAAGGATATTTACCCCAAACAGAACGGATACCGTCAGTGCCGAAATATTTAGGCATCTTGCCCTCCAAACAAATCATCTGCAGGCTCATCTTTTTTAGCCTTAGAAGGTTTAGTTTTTTGATCGGTTTTAGGTTCTGCTTTGATTGCTTCTGCCACAGGTTTTATTTCCTCTTTTTTCTCTTCTTTAGCAGGAGCAGGGGCTAAACCTAAAATTTCGTCAATTTCTTTGGCATCTACCACCTCTTTTTCAAGCAAGCGGTCAATTAAAGTGTGCATTTCTTTTAAGTGGTCTTTGATGATATCCTTTGCTTTCTGGTAAGAATCACGTACGAGTTTTGAAACTTCCTCATCAATAGCGCGTGCTAAATCTTCGGAAATATTTTTGTGCCTTGAAATATCACGCCCCAAAAATACTTCGTCCTCTTCAGTTTGAACTGCAATTGGGCCAAGGCGGTCGCTCATACCAAGTTGTGCAACCATTTTTCTGGCATAAGAAGTTGCCCTTGATAAATCATCAGAAGCACCTGTTGTAATTTCTTCAAACAAAATTTCTTCAGCAGCACGGCCACCCAGCAAGATAGTAAGTTTATCTAAAATCTCACTCTTTGAAGTTAGATATTTATCTTCTAACGGAAGTTGCATAGTGTAACCCAAAGCAGGCCCCCTGGGAATAATAGAGACTTTATGTACAGGGTCACCGTTTTTAGATAATTTCGCGATAAGAGTATGGCCTGACTCATGTGCGGCAATAATGCGTTTTTCTTTTTCGGAAATTACGCGGCTTTTGCGTTGCGGGCCGGCCATAACACGTTCGACTGCTTCTTCAATATCTGCATTGGTAACAGCCGGTTTATCTTGGCGTGCGGCTAAAATAGCGGCCTCATTTATAACATTTGCCAAATCAGCCCCCACAAAACCTGGCGTACTTTTAGCAATAACGGAAAGATCAACTTCCTTTGCCATTTTAACTTTTTTGGCATGCACTTTTAAAATTTCTTCACGGCCTTTCATATCCGGGGAAGGAACATTTATATGCCTATCGAAACGGCCGGGCCTTGTCAATGCAGGATCCAAAACATCAGGGCGGTTTGTTGAGCCCATTAAAATAATACCGTTTTGGGATTCAAAGCCGTCGAGTTCAATCAAAAGTTGGTTTAAGGTTTGTTCGCGTTCATCATGCCCACCGCCAATACCGGCAAAACGGCGACGGCCTACGGCATCAAGTTCATCAATAAAAATTATAGCGGGTGCGTTTTTCTTAGCATTTGCAAACAAATCTCTTACACGTGCAGCACCGACGCCGACAAACATTTCTACAAATTCAGATGCGGAAGCAGAGAAAAATGATACTTTAGCCTCCCCTGCTACTGCTTTGGCAAGTAAAGTTTTACCCGTACCGGGTGCACCATATAAAAGTACGCCTTTTGGGAGTTTCGCGCCAAGTTTTTTAAAATCAGCCGGGCTTTTGAGGAATTTAATAATATCCTGCATTTCCTCTTTAGCTTCATCACAACCAGCAACATCTTTAAAAGTTACTGTTTGTTTTGTAGGGTCCTGAAGTTTTGCTTTTGAACGGGCAAAATTTAAAGCACTTTTGCCATCGTTTCTTTGAGGGCGGATAAACAAAAACCACCAAGCAAATACAAAAAGTAATACGAGCCCGATATTAAAAAGAACATTAAAAATCCAACTCTTATCCTGCTCTGCTTTGAAAGGGACCTTTGCCGCCATGAGTTCGCCTACAAGGGCTGAATCTTCTATCTTAACGGTGCTGAATTTTTGTTCTTTACCATCATCTTTATAAACGCCGGTTATAAATTCCGGGGTGATGGTTACATCCAGCAAATCCCCACTTGCAATTTTAGATTTAAAATCGGAATAGTCAATGCTTTTAATCTTTCCGGCATCACCAAATTTCGAAAACAGTACGACTATAATAATAAAAGATACTATCCACATTACCACTTGTCTAAATGGTATTTGCGGAACTTTATTTTTTGGTTTCATCAAAAACTCCTACATAAGGCAGATTACGGTATAACTCATTATAATCTAGGCCATAACCGACTACGAATTCATTTTGAATACTAAAACCTAAATATTTCGGTTTTATTTCAACTTTACGGTTTTGGGGTTTATCTAAGAGGGTACAAAATTCAACAGAGGCAGGTTTACGGGCATTGAGCATTTCCTTCAAATAAACGCCTGTAAGGCCTGTATCAACAATATCTTCCACTATGATTACATCTTTGTCTTTAATATCATCCCTGATATCAAGCAACATACGAACTTTACCGCTTGAAGCAGTTCCTTGGTAAGAAGACAAACTCATAAAATCTATTGTGCAATCGATTTCCATATTTTTAACTAAATTAGCGAAAAATAATGATGCACCCCTTAAAATACAAACGAGCAAAGGCTTTTTGCCGGCATAATCAGCTGAAATTTGTTTGGCAAGTTCCTTGACTCTTGTATTTATTTGTTCTTCGGAAATTAAAACCCTTTTTATAGGCGCTTGGTAAGCCATAAACTCTCCTTTCAAAATACAAATTAGATATTAATCTGCAACAAAAATCTTATTGTAATAATGAGCATAACAATACCGGCAACAAGTTGCAGACGGCTATGCAAAACTGTTTGGTTGAAGGTATTGCCATGCACTATACCAAATAAAATTGTAAAAAACGTTAGTAACGCAGATAAGAAAAGTGCCGCCGCCAAATAGCCGGTGCTTGCCATAGCAATAGCAAAACCCAGTAAAAAAGACGGCAAAGCGGTTTGTATAGCGACTTTAATCATATATGTATTTTGGACAATATCGGTAAAGTTTAAACTTGGAGATTTTTCTATAGATTCCAAAATCAACTGTATTGAAATTAAGAAAAGCATTACGAAAACAAGCCAATGCGGGGAACTGTATAGCCAAGGGAAGAGCAAACGCCCGATAATAAAGGCCAAAGCCAAGGCAAGCAGATTGATAATAGCAAAGACGAAAGATGTCTTTAAAGCAGCATCTTTTTTATAGGAGCTGCCGAGTTTGCGCCCAGTCATTACACCTAACGCAAAAGTACCTGTAGAGATACAGGCTAAAGAAATTAATAATGTTAATATTCCCATATATACATTTTAACATATTATTGGCAAAAAACTACTTTAAATTTAATGGGGTTTTATTTTTCTGTGTATACCAGTAATTTCCCGTTTTTAAAATTAACAGTAAAATTACCTTTGGCTATGTTGCTAAGCCCGCGTTGGCCGGGCTTTAAAGTTTCATTTTTAAGTGAATAGATTAAATTCTGCGTGCTAATATTTTTAATTTCTTCAAGTGCAATTAAACTTACGCGCGCACCTTTTTTAGCTTCAATTCTTGCACTTCGCGAAAGTAAATAAACAATGGCACCCGGCAATAGAAACCTAATATCAAAGCATTTCAGATAAACACTTGCTGCTAAAAAATTACTGAAACAGAAATCAAAACGCCCACCCCAAAACAATGCGATATCAACCTGTTTAGGTTTTAAGGTTTTTAAGTAATCAAGGGCCTTTTCAAAATCACTGTTATCTTGGCGCGAAACTTGCTTTAAATGGCCTTTTAAAACCGCTTTATTTTTGGGGGTAATGCTATCCAAATCACCGACCACAATATCTGGTTTAATACCGGCTTTCAAACACTTATTTGCACCGCCGTCAGCTGCCAAAATAAAACTGTAATTTTTGGCAATTTGCACCAAAAATTTTTTATTTAAAGCGCCGTTTAAAACAAGCAAAACTTTATTTGATTTTGGCATACTTTCCCTTAAGTAATATAAGCCCTAAAAATATTATATTAACTATTAAGCCGATATAAAAGCCATCAACTTCCGCCAAAAAGCCATCACGAGGTAATACATTCCAAACAGTCACAATCAGGGCGGAAAACCATACGCAAAAAACGAATTGCCTACCAGTAATTTTTTTAGGGAAGAAATACCCCGTCATTACCGGTACAAGTAAACATGCCGCCATATAAGAACCCAAAACAAACCATATCGTTTTGAAACTACCCTCAAAAAATAAAGCAAGCAAAATAGAAATCCCACCGATTATAAAGAAAAATACTTGATTTGCCAATACCTGATTTTTGAATTTATTTTTAAGCAAATCATAAGCTAAAGTATTGGAAGCAATAAATAAAAAGGAATCTAAAGTTGATAAGATTATGCACAAATTCCCTGCTATAAAGAATCCTCTTAAGCCGCTTGGCAAAAGTTGCACCGCATATAAAAAATAAGCATGCGCCGGCAAAGCATCAGGTAAAACAGCACGTGCATATAAAGTTCCGGAAGTTGTACACAAATCAAAACAAAACCAAATCAGTGTACAAATTAAAATACCCATTTTAGCGGTTTTACCGTCTTTAGCGGCAAAACATCTCTGGTAAAAAGACGGGTCAATTAAAGTCGCCAAAGCAATACCGGCCCAAACAAAAGTATTAAGCCAACTGTTACCGCCGGTTATGGAAAAATGAGTGATCGGTAAAGATCTTCTTAAAAATTCAAATCCGCCGAAAGTACTCACAGACATTATTGCGACAATAAGCACCGCAGCACACATAACACTAAATTGTATAATGTCAGAAAATACTACGGCACGCAAACCGCTCCACGCAGTATACAGACAAACAATAAAAGTGCCTAAAACCATAGCAGGCACCAAATTTATACCGAAAACAAGTTGCAAAAATATGCCTAAACTTAAAACATAAGAAATCGGTAAAATATTAAAAAATGTAAATATTGCGGCGGTTTTACGTGCACGTTCCCCAAACATTTGACCAACGGCTTGTGGCAAAGTAACACTTTGATAATTTTTAATTTTATCTACCAAAAACAAGGCGAAAATAATATAAGCAATATACCAAAATACACCTTGTGTAACAAAATTATATATGCCGTAATTAAAAGTTATTTCATTTACACCAAAAATTCCGCCGTACCAAGTGGCAGCAAGCGTGGCAACAAAAAGGGGCAAGGTTAACTGCCTGCCCATAAGCATATAATCAAGGAATTTATTTGTGTTTTGCGGTTTCTTTAAATGCCCGTATAAAACACTTGCAAAAGTCAGCAGTAAAATAAAAACTATTACCCCCAAATCTAAGGGGGTAAGTAGTGTTGAAACTGCTAAATTTGCTACAAAATTTCCTTGCATAAAAAAGCAAATTTATTGCCAATTTATATAATTTGCAATTGCCAAAAAACCGAAAGAAAGCAAGAACCAAATTGTAACTAACGGCAAAATAAATTTAAACCATTTCTGAAATGATAATTTTGCCATGCCGATAACCGCAATTACAATCGGGCTGGTGGGGATACAAACATTTGTCCACCCGTCACCGAACTGATATGCCAAAACCATTGTTTGGCGAGTGATGCCGATAAGGTCAGAAAGCGGGGCGAGTATCGGCATTGTTAAAACTGCTTTGCTTGAGCCGGACGGTATGAAAAAGTTAATAATTGCCTGCATTATAAAAGCAGCCCAGCTTGCCAAGGTGGAATTTAATTTTGAAATTATACCTGCCATAAAATTAAGGGCAGTATCCAAAATATTTCCATTTTCGGCAATAATTATGATGGATGTCGCTAAAGCGAGCAAAAATACAATTTCCGCCATACCACGTACACCGTCGTAAAAAGCAGTGCATGCATCCTGAACTTTCAAGCGGCCGCAAATTGTAGCGATTACTGCTAAACCGAAGAATAATGCACCGATTTCGGTTATATACCATTCGTATTTTAAAACCCCAAAAACCAAAAGCCCCATCGTAGCGGCAAAAGCCAACAGAACTAATTTATGTGATAAGGTAAAAACAACTTCTTCAGAATTCGCGGAAGTAAGTTCCTTTTTCTTTTCTTGGTCAAATTCATAAGTCAAACTTGTTTTAGGATCCTTTTCAATTTTGTGAGCATAGCGCATAATAAAAATAATAGCAACAGCTGTACAAATAACCCACATTATAAGACGGAATTTAAAACCGGAATACATCGGGAGTTCCGCAATACCTTGTGCAATACCTAAAGTGAAAGGATTCATAAAAGCACTTGCAAAACCTGCCGCAGCACCAATAAACGGAACAGTTACACCAACTAAAGAATCATAACCAAGTGAAAGGGATAGAGGTATAAAAATAGGTATAAATATTAAAACTTCTTCCGACATTCCGAAAGTTGCACCACCGATAGAAAATAAAATCATACTTAAAGGAATATATAAATTTCTTAAACTTGGGTGATCTAAAAATACACGGCTTAAACGTTTTATAAAAGCGGTAATTGCACCTGTTTTTTCCACCACCATAAATGCACCGCCGATAATTAAAAGGAAGGCCATAATTTCTGCGGTAGTGGAACGCAAAAATGCTTGCATAGGTGCTTTTAAAACATCAAATAAATTTTGTGGGGTTGAGTCCACATAATGGAAAGAACCTTCGACTAAAACATTCCTTCCGTCTTTTAAAACTGTATCAAATTTCCCGGCTGGAATTAACCACGTAGCAATTGCGGTTAAAGCAATGATTGTGAGCAAAATAACAGTAGTATTTAATTTCAAGTTTTTAAGTTTTTTTACAGACATTTTAAGTGCATGTGTCATTAGTGTTTAAACACCTCCTAAATTAATTGTGATACCTATATATTTTATAAAATTATAACTTGTATTTGTTGTTTTTTGCTATAATAATTGCATAATATATTATTTAAGGAGAGCAAAATGTTTAAAGAATTACTGAATTTTGAATATAAAAGAAGTGCCGTGCAGGCAATCGGTTTTTATATATTTTATTTTATAATCGGTATAATTTTAAGTGCCGTACTTGCCGGATTAATAATTATTTGTCTAGTAAAAATGGGCCTCGTAACCGATACGCAAACTTCAGCGAATGTGGGCCGTGTAATAGGTGCATGCTGCGCCATCATTTATTATTTTGCTTTATCATCAATAATAATACTTCGCAAAAAATTATATACTTCTGTTTCAGCAATATTACTGTTGTTATTGACTATTGTGGCTGCAGTGCTTATGGGTGGGCTTTTAGGTTGTATTTGCCCGGCAATTTTATCAACATTTCAACCAAAAACTAACTAGATTTTTATGCTATATATCGTACCGACACCTATCGGCAACCTTCAAGATATAACTTTGCGCGCTTTGGAAATTCTAAAGCAAGCCGATTTTGTGTTATGTGAAGATACTCGCCAAACAAAAAAGTTACTTGATAGTTTTGGCATACCCACAAAAACATTAAGGTATAATGAACAAAATGAACACAGTTTCCCCGGATTGATAAAATTATTAAAGGAAGGTAAGAACTTGGCACTTGTATCAGATGCCGGAACGCCTTGCGTCTCTGACCCGGGATGGAAACTTGTTAAACTTGCACGTCAAGAAAATATTCAAGTTACCGCTTTGCCGGGTGCAAGCGCAGCAACTTGCGCTTTAAGTGCATCAGGTTTAAGTGGCGGCGGTTTTTGCTTCCTTGGTTTTTTACCGAAAAAAAAGGGCAAAGCCTTAAAGCAAATTGAAGCCGCTTTAACCATTGAAAAGCCAATTATCATTTATGAATCGCCCTACCGAATAGTTAAATTTTTAGAATTTTTACAAGAGAATTTACCTCTAGTAAAAGTTTTTATAGGGCGTGAAATAACTAAAACTTTTGAAGAATATTTAAGCGGAACGCCGGCCGATCTTTTGGCTGATTTTAAAGCACGCAAAAAAATTCTTGGCGAATTTGTCGTAATTTTAGACGGCCGAAAAACAGACGTGGAGGAAAATGATGAAGACTGAAGTTTTGCATCTTTCCAAAATAACAAAGAAGCAAATGCTGTTTTTAAAAACATCGTTACTAAGCGGTATGCCTTGCATTTTGCCTACCGATACCGTATATGGGCTAATGGTCTTAGGGCGTGTAACAAAAGCGAGGGAAATTTTAAATAAAATAAAAAATAATCCTCAAGATAAACCAACACAAATCCTATGCACTTTAAAGCAAGCAAAAATTTTAGCAAAAGATTTAAATCAACTTGGGCAAGCGCAAAAACATTGGCCCGGTGCTTTAACCGCTATTTTAACTGCAAGCAAAGAAGGCAAAAGATACAGCGGGCTTGATACCGTCGGTTTACGCATTCCAAATAGCCAATTTTTGCTTGATTTGATGGAAAGTTTAATTTCCCCCTTGCTTGCGACAAGTGCGAACTTACATGGTAAGCCGCCATGTAAAAATACTGCGGAATTATTGGCTGTTTTTGATGGCATTGTTCCTTGCATTGTACTTGATGATAAACCCGGCAAAAATATTCCCTCAAAAATTATTGATTACACAAAAACCCCACCGCAAATTATAAGGTAACAAAATTCGGACTAAAAAAACCCTCGCCATATGGCGAGGGTTTTTTAATAAACTTGGGTAAGTTATTTGCTCGGTTTAACGACTTTGCCACCTTTCAAGCATTTAGAGCAAACATATGCTGTTTGGGTTTTGCCGTTTAAAACAATTTTTTGTTTATGCAAATTGGGCTTGAAAGTCCTGTTTGTTTTTAAATGGCTGTGGCTTACGCTTTTACCTGTTGTTGATTTTTTACCGCAAATTTCACATTTATAAGACATAATTTTCACCTAACTTTAATTTTCTATATTGTACCAAAATTAAAGCATTTAAGCAAATTTACTTTTGAAAATACGCCAACATTTCCTTATATGTTCAATGATATCTTGGAAGTATTTTTGTACTTTTGTCGGCTCTTTGCCTTTCGCAATTTTTGGCGTTATTTTATTTTCGCTCATTATTTGAAGTAAATAATTTGAAGGTAAAGCGAAATTAATATTTTGTACTTTTTCTTCTTCCAAACTTGAAACTGCAATACCCACAACTTCCCCCGCTTCATTAAAAACAGGGCTGCCGCTGCTTGAAGGTGAAATCGGTGCACTGATTTGAAAGAGAGTTGTATTTTCTACATTTCTAAGTTGTGAAACAAGCCCGTTAGTTATACTGTTTTGAAGCCTTTTGGGGCTACCTATAACTGCAATTTGTTGGCCTGCTTTTACTGTGTTTGAATTTCTAAAAGTAACACATGGTAAATAATTTACAGATACTTGCAAAATTGCTAAATCAACACGAGGTTTATCTGATATAGCAACGACACGTGCTTCTTCAGAAATTGCACCATTACTAAAAGTTAAATTTACGAATTTAGCCTTTTCTAAAACATGTGCGGCAGTGGCAATATAGCCTTGCGGGGAAATAACAAAACCCGTTGCACTGGCGGTTTTATTATCTTGCCTTAATACATTAACGGTAACAACTGTGTTTTGATTTAATTGGGATATTTTTTCTAAAGATAAAGCGGCCGTGGGCCTAACCCCACAAAAAATAAAGATAAAAGAAATAATAAATAATCTTTTAATCATAAGCAGAAAGCCGAGGATGGGACTCGAACCCACAACCTACGGTTTACAAAACCGTTGCTCAACCATTGAGCTACCTCGGCAAATACTGTATAGATAAATTATAACAATTTTTTATTAACTCTGCAATTGTTGCTTTAATAATGTTATAATCTATTTATAAATTTATGCAGACAACTTTAAACTTTTTTGCCCTCTTAGCGAAATTACCAAAAATAATTGTACTTTTGGTTATATTGTATATCATGATAAAGGTGATAATGGCTTTTTCTCGTGATTGCTTGGGATATAGTGAAGATCCTTTCTTGAGAAGAGTATATAATTTTTTTGATCCATATCACCAAAGTGTTTTTTGTTACGGATACAGATGGTTTTCGTTTTTTATAATTATTGGGTTAACTTATATATTTTGTAAAATTTACATTCCGCCCGAAATGCTTTCTTATGAAAAGGGTATGTATGCGGCACCATGTATTTTTAACAATTCAATAACATATTTCTTTAACTACATTGTACATGAAAATTTAGGGCACAATCTATTCTGTACTTTTGGACAAAATTGGTTTTGCTATTTTTCCGGAAATTTTATAGAGACATTAGTTCCTATTATTATTTACTTGTTTTCCTTACAACTACGGGGCGGTTTGTTTTTTAGCCCTTTATTACTTTTCTGGATTTCCACTACATTCTATGAAGCCGGAATTTATGCAAGTGATGCGGAAGCAAGTAAACTCGCTTTAACAATGTCCGATATGGTTAGTAATGCCGCTGCCGGCACCGTAAAAGGTGATTGGTACTATACTTTAACGCATTTTCATATTTTAAAACATGCGGAAACAGTCGGTTTTATTTTAGAAGTTATTGCTTGCTTCATATTCGTTATGGCACTATATAGTGTTATAGCATATATTAAGCACTTAACGTCAAGTGATATACAATACGATGCGTATAAATGAGAGGTATAAAAATGCAAACAAAAAAATCTTTTTTCGAAGTATTATCAAGTGCCTGGTCCACTTTTAAAAGTTCTTTTTGGGGAATTATTGCAACTTGGTGGTTTGCAATTGTAGTTACGATTGCGGTTTATTGGATAATGAATCATATTTTTAATGTCCCTGTAACAGCCTTTGGTAAAAACCCCCAAAATATCCCTCTATCTGCCCCCGTAATAATTTTAGCTATATTTAATTTCTATCTTGCTATTTTGCTTTCCACCTGGCAAGTCCTTGTTATAAAAAATAATATTTTTACAGGTTCAAGCAACTTATTCCCAGCATTAAGACAATCTTTTTTAAAATCTTTAAAGGTACTTGTGATCCTTGCTATCCTTTTCCCTATCTTTATCATCGCTGCTATTATTGCCGCTAATATATTCCCTTCATGTGCGAAAATTATTCCTGCTATATTCTGGCTTCTTTTCGTACCTCTAGTAATGTTACCGTTAGGAGTAATTTTACATGATACAAAGTTTATGAATGCTGTGATAGAAGCCTTTGGTATTTGCTCTTCTAATTATTTCAGAATATTAGGGTTTTCTGTATTGCTTTTTATATTTCAAATAATACTAATGGCTTTAATTATAGCGTTTTTATTTGTCTTTAAATTACTAATGATATTACTTTTGTTCGCTATAATTATTATAAGTATACTATTCTATTTTATGGTATATCCGTTCTATGCTTGTTTTTATGTAGAACTCTATTTGGATCTAGCAACAGATACGGAAAACTTTCTTGATAATACATCTTCACAGGAAGAATCATACCCGGAAATTATTAATTTAGATTTGCCCCAAGAACAAACTCCGGCTGAACAAGTACACCCCAAAGAAGAACAACCGCAAAAAATTTATCCGGATGAACCGCCCGAAGGTTTGCAGCAATTGGGTGGCAATTACAACGATAAAAAGTAACCGCTTGCAAAAGTGTTTAAAAATTTGTTTACTATATTACCGGACTATCACCGGCAAGGGGGTATGATTATGGGTTGCGGATGTGGAAATAAACCAAAAAAATAATTTAGTTTAAACTAAAATACCTCGCAAAAGCGAGGTATTTTTTATTTTCAAAATTCTAAAATATTTATTTGGTATTGGCAAATTGTTGAGCAGAAATAAAACCCTCTTTTAAAAACTTTTCTAAAGTTTTGCAAGCTTTACTTATTGTAGAATTTAGAACTTCTTCTTGCCCGGATGGGAATTTGCCTAAAACATAATTTTTTGCATCAATAAAATCAGGTTTTGGGCCAATGCCTAAACGAAGGCGCATGCAATTATCGGTCCCAAGTAAAGTAATAATATTTTCAAGCCCTTTTTGACCGCCGCTTGAACCTTTTTGACGTAGACGAAGAGTGCCGACTTCCAAACTTAAATCATCGCAAATAACCAAAATATTTTGTGGCGGAATTTTATAAAAATTCGCCGCAGCAACTACTGCTTGTCCGGAAAGATTCATATAAGTTTGTGGCTTTAAAAGCAACACGCTTTGTCCGTGCAAATTAATTTTTGCGATATGTGCCTTAAACGGGCGGTTTTCTTCAAAAGAAAAACCCTCCGTGCTTGCCAATTCATCAAGCACCATGAAACCTATATTGTGACGTGTTTTTTGATATTCTTGCCCCGGGTTTCCAAGGCCGGCAATAAGGAACACTTAATTATCACCCATTATTGTTTTAACTTTTTGCAGTAACACTGAAGTTCTAAAAGGTTTATAACAAAAATCTTTTACAATAGGGTTTCCGGTAAACATTTGTCCTGCTTGTTCCAAAGCGGAAGCTACCATAACAGGTGTGCCGAAAAGATCTTCATCTTTTGACATTTCTTCGACAATCGTACGCCCGTCAAGACCGGGTAACATAAGATCCAAAATAACTAAATGTGGGCGAATCTTTTTAATTAGAGGAATAGCATTTCTGCCATTATCGCAAGCGTGCACTTCATAACCGGCACGCACCAAAATTAAATTTAATAGTTGAAGGATGTCTCTTTCATCTTCTACTATAACTATTTTTTTCTTCATTTCTTCCATAAATACCCCGTAAATATACTATAATTAATTATATTATACTTTTTAATGGGAATTTATGCAAAGCACATCTTTTCAGGCAAAAATTTGGCAAAAACTTATTAAATTTAATAAGGAAAATAAATTTTTTAAAACAAAACAAAATGTTTTAGTTGCACTTTCCGGTGGGGCTGATTCCGTGGCATTACTTCATTTCGCTTGCGTGCTTGCAAAAAAAATGCAATTTAAAGTTTATGCCTGCCATGTAAACCACAATTTACGCCCTACAGCAAAACGCGATGAAAATTTAGTTGTAAATTTGTGCAAAGAATTAAATATCCCTTTAATTGTAAAAAAAGTTGCGGTTAAAACTTTAGCTAAAAAAGAAAAGTTAAGTTTGGAGCATGCCGCGCGCAAATTACGCTATAAAGCACTTGAAGAAGCGGCCAAAAAATTTAATTGTAAAGTACTTGCTTTTGCACATCACGCGGATGATAATGTAGAAACATTTTTGTTAAATTTACTTCGCGGAACGCAACTTAAAGGCCTTGGCGGTATACCTACAACACGCCCGCTGGGTGAATTTAAAATTATCAGGCCTTTTTTGTGTTTAAGCAAAAAAGATATTTTGCAATATTGCAAATATCACAATTTACCTTTTGAAAATGATGAGACGAATTTTGATGATGTTTACACCCGCAACTTTATCCGCTTAAAACTCTTGCCGATGCTTGAAGAAAAACAACCACAAATCCGCAAACACATTTTGACACTTTGCGAACAAGTGCAAAAAATTTTTGAAAACAAATAAATCAATTTTTGAATTTCTTTTTTAGGGCTTTGTCTATTAAAGGCGGAACACTTTGCTTTAATTCCCCGCCGAAACTGTACACTTCTTTTACAACCGATGAACTTAAATAGGTGTTTTCTTCACTCGGCATAAAAAAGATTGTTTCCATTTTAGGGTTTAATTTTTGATTTATATTTGCAAGGGAAAATTCATATTCCAAATCTGTAACGGCGCGAAGCCCGCGTACGCAGGCATTGGCTTTGGTTTTTGCCATATAATCGGCAAGAAGGCCGTCAAAAGAATCTACTTTAACATTTTTAAATTTTTTAATAAGTTGGGCGATTTGTGCTTTTCTTTCCGCAACGGTAAATAAAGAATTTTTTGAACTGTTATTTAAAATTGCGACGATAACCATATCAAATAATGCGGCTGCCCTTTCAATAATATCAAGATGGCCGTTGGTTATAGGATCAAAAGAACCGGGGTATACTGCTAACTTTTTCATAGAAAAACACCTCCTATATTTATTATAATAAAATTATATGATAAAAAACCCGTTTAGTGAAGAACTTTATAAAAAACGCACACATGAACAACAATCAGATTTCCGCGGTGAATATTTTAGGGATCAAACTAAAATTATCCACAGCCAACCTTTCAGACGTTTAAAAAGTAAGACGCAAGTTTTTGCCGCACCTGAAAATGACCATATTTGTACACGTATAGAGCATGTTTTACATGTGGCAACTATTGCTGTTTCCATTTGCAAAGGTTTAAAAAATACAGGTGCTTGGCAACTTGATGAGGAACTTGCTTTTGCTATCGGCCTTGCACATGACCTCGGCCATGCTCCCTTCGGCCACGAGGGAGAAAGTGCTTTAGCAAAAAAACTTGCACCAAACCCATTTATGCATGAACTAAACGGTTACAGGGTTGTTGAACATTTAACAAATTACGGTATGGGTCTTAATTTAACTTATGCGGTTAAAGACGGTATTATTTGCCATTGCGGTGAAGATTTTAAAAATAATGCACTTAAACCTTCTGCCAAACCTAATGATTTGGAAAGCATAAAAAACCGCCGTAATTTGCCTTCGACTTATGAAGGTTGCATCGTACGTATCGCAGATAAAATTGCGTATTTGGGGCGTGACATTGAAGATGCAGTCCGTACTGAAATTATCACAAAAGAACAAGTACCGGCTTTAATAAAAAAAGAACTTGGTGAAAATAACGGGGAAATTATAAACACTTTAGTTTTAGATTTAATTGAAAATTCAAAAGATAAAGATTGTTTAGGGTTTTCAGATGAAAAATTTGAACTAATCACTTTGCTTAAGGAATTTAACTACAAAAATATTTACGGACATCCGAAACTTACACAACAACGCACTATTTTGTTTAATGCCGTCGGGGACTTATTTGATTACTACTTGGAATTATTTAAAAAATACGGCTTCAGTGATGATTATAAACAACACGAACTTAAAATAAGTGCACAAAAATTCGGCCGATATTTAAAGGCTATGCAACCTATATATTCTAAAGAAAATACCGAAGCAAAAACCATAGTGACCGATTATATTGCGGGTATGACGGACTTATTTGCACAAGATAATATTTTGGATGCACTCGGCCTTAAACTTAATTTCGATTATTAATTTTTGACACGAATATTCTTAAAATGATATAATAACCTTGCGGGGTAGAGAAGCCTGGTATCTCGCAAGGCCCATAACCTTGAGATCACTGGTTCAAATCCAGTCCCCGCAACAAAGCCCACTCTTGCGAGTGGGCTTTGTTGTTTGGGGAAGAAAGCAAACTGCTTTGCTTTTCTATAGAAGATAATAAACCTAAATATGTTATAATGGTAATGTAATTTTAAACATGGAGCAAATATGAAAAAAATACTAATAATTTTAATGATTCTCACTTACACAATAATAGCATTTGCAACACCCACGAAATCATCTAAAAAGACCCCAAAACAAAATAACGTAGTAAAATCTATTGATTTCAACGGTAAAAAATATTATTTAAAATACAGCGCGGGGAATAATCAGGAATGGATCAATGAATACCTACCTAACGGGATGACATTTGATAATTATACAGAAATGTTTGTTGTGCGTTCTTATGATGGTATAGAAGCTACCCCAGATCAAATTGCTAATTTTATTGTATCTAATTTACGAAAAAAATATCCAGATAGCCCATATAATTTGGTCAAAGGAATTCATCCAAATGAAAAGGAAATTTCTTTTGCAATTGCCACATCTTCTGTAAGAGAATTCAACCTATTCCGCATTGTACCAGGTAAAAACGGGCACCCTATATCTCTTCAATATGTACGTCGTGATTTGTTATCTACAACTAACAGCGCAAAAGGACAGCAAGAAAAAGATAAATTAGTATCGGACCTACAAAACAATTTTGATAAATGGTTACAATCTATCCGTAATATGGTCGTACCTGCTATGATTCGTACTCCAATTAAAGAGAAAACTACTTCTCTTCCAAAAACACCTATTATTACGGCAATTAAACAAAATAATGTACCACTTGCACTAAAATTAATTAAAGAAGGCGCAGACGCAAATGAAGTGGATCCGTCCACAAAAAAAACAGCCCTTATGTTCGCTGTCGATAAAAAACAATTTACTGTTATTGATGCCCTTATTGCTGCCAAAGCTAATATAAATGCAACTGATAACCACAAAAATACTACATTAATGAGGGCAATCGGTACTAACAATATTGACGCAGTAAAAGTGTTAATAGCAAAAGGTGCTAATGTAAACATGCCAAATGATCTAACTAATCCTCCTTTGTTAGTCGCTAGTTATGCAGGACAACTAGAAATTGTACAACTCTTACTAGGAGCCGGGGCTAAGGTAGATGCCACCAATAATCAACTTATTACTCCACTTATGCTAGCTAGCGAAAAAGGTCATTGTTCTATCGTTAGAGCTTTACTGGCTGCCGGTGCCAATGTCAATGCACGGGATATCGCCAAAACAAATCCATTAATGTATGCCGCTACGGGTGGCAATTTGGAAACAGTACAAACTCTTTTAAAAGCAAAGGCTGATGTAAATGCCTCGGATAAAGATCTATTTACTGCATTAATATATGCTAGCAAACGTGGTAATTCTCAAGTCGTACAAACACTTGTTAAAGCAGGCGCTAATGTAAATGCAGCCGACAAATATAAAAAAACTGCCCGGGATTATGCTAAAGAACGTGATTTCTTTACAATCATGGATATATTGCTAGAAGCCGGTGCAAAACCTTAATTTAATATTTGTACTTATCGCTATTTAAACAAATAAAGCCCACTCGAAAGAGTGGGCTTTGTTGTTTTCTAAAAAATATATTTACTATTTACATTTTTGAGCAAATTTTGTATCAGACATGGTTAGATATATAATCGCCTCGATAATAGAAATTATGCAGGGGATACCTGTCCAACAAAATATCAAATAAACGATACCCATACCGACTTTACCTAAATAAAACTTATGTATACCCAAACCACCTAAAAATAAAGCGAGAAGTGCTGCCACTATTCTGTTCTTTTTTTTCATACTTATTTATCTCCTGATATTATAATAGATGACTTTTCTATATTGTACAAAATTTAAGCCTCTTGGCGGCGCGGCTTAAAAATGCTATCCTTTATCTATAGTTTTGTATGGAGATTAAAATGCAAAATACACAAAAATCTTTGCTTGAAAAATATGCACCGGTTAATAATGTTTGTTTAATGATTCTTGCAACAACTGCAGTAATTGCCATGCTTGTTTACGCAAAAGTGGTATTGCTGCCATTTATGTTAGCGGTATTTATTTCGATGGTATCAAATACTATTGCTAATTGGCTGAATAAAAAATTTAAATTATCAAAAGCAATTTCACTCGCTGTTATTTTGCTTCTATTTATAGGTTTTATATTTTTATCTGTTTTGTTTATTTCCAGTTCCATAGAAAGTTTTATAAGAAGTGCTGATATTTATTCCCAAAAATTAACTTCCGCACTTGATTGGCTAATTGGCACTTTGCAAAAAACAGGTGTAAAAGCCGATGAAGCCCTACTCTTAGAATATGCAAAGGAAATACCTGTAATGGGCATGATTCAAAAAATGGGCAGTAATATTTTTGCCCTGTTTACAAACGCTTTTTTGGTAACTTTATTTTTGGTGTTTATGTTTATCGGTAGAGAGCAAACTTCAAGCCCGTTTATTCTTTCCGTAGAAAAAAATATTTCCTTTTACTTGATTGTTAAAATTGCTGTCTCAATACTTGCAGCCATTGCAGTATGGTTTGTTTTATCTGTTTTAAACACGGAACTTGCTTCGATGTTTGCTCTGCTCACTTTTTTGTTAAACTTCATCCCCAACATCGGGCCCAGTATTGCTACGATTTTACCTTTACCTGTATTATTTTTGCAATATGGTTTTGATTGGCATTTATGGTTTGCTTTAATATTGGTATCTGCAGTACACTTTATTATCGGCAATGTTTTGGAGACAAAATGGCTCGGTAAAAGCATGGATTTAAACCCACTTGTAGTTATCGGCAGTTTGATCTTTTGGGCTTTGGTTTGGGGTGTAATGGGTGCCTTGCTTGCAGTACCATTAACGGTAATTTTAAAAATGATTTTGGAAAAATCTGAAACTACCAAACCGATTGCCGATTTTATGTCAGGCAAGAAAAAGGCAAATTAATTACAAGAAACTCTTACCGGTTAATGTGGGCGGTATTTTTAGCCAAGTTGCGGCACTTTGGCCAAGGTCGGCATAAGTATCGCGCTCACCGATTAACTCCGGGTTAATACTCTTCCCAAATGCAATTACGGGTACATTTTCGCGTGTATGGTCTGTGCCTTTATAAGTCGGATCGCAACCGTGGTCTGCTGTTATAAAAACGATATCATCATCTTTTAAAATTTCGGCTAGTTCGGGCAAACGACTGTCAAAATATTCAAGGCCTTCGGCATAACCTTTTGTGTCGCGCCTATGGCCCCAAACCATATCAAAATCAACAAAATTTGTAAACACAATACTGCCGTCAGGTGCATTTTTAACTTGTTCTAAAGTTGTATTAAAAAGTTCTTCAAGCCCGCTTGCTTTAACCGCTTTTGTTATTCCTTGATGTGCATAAATATCTGCAATTTTACCTATAGATATAACTTCACGCCCTGCTTCTTTTGCATTGTCTAACAAAGTTTTATTCGGCGGTTTAACGGAATAATCGTGACGGTTTTTTGTGCGAACAAAACCGCCTTTACCGTCATCTTCAAAGGGCCTGGCAATAACACGCGCAATATTATAGGGTTTTAAATGTTTGAAGGCAATTTCACAAAGTTTATAAAGATTATCAAGCCCAAAATATTTTTCATGCGCGGCAATTTGGAAAACGCTGTCTGCCGAAGTATAACAAATCGGTTTACCTGTTTTAATATGTTCCGTACCTAGTTCGTTTATTATCACAGTTCCCGATGCCGCTTTATTGCCCAAAATGCCTGGCAAGTTTGCCTCTTTACAAATTGCATCAATTAAATCTTTAGGAAAAGAAGGGTAATTTGGCGGAAAGTACCCCCAATCAAATAAGACAGGGACACCTGCCATTTCCCAATGGCCGGAAGATGTATCTTTACCTTTACTGACTTCACGCATAAAACCGTATTTTGACGGTAAATTTATTTTAACCTCACTTAATTTACCGGCAGATATTTCCACACCGCAACTTGCTTGTGCGGATTTAAGCAGACCAAGGGCAGCCATATTAGGTACATTTAAACCGCCGTTTTTTTGCGCGATATGCAAGAGTGTATTTGCACCTTCATCACCAAAGGCGGCTGCATCTTTGGCACCGCCGATGCCAAAACTGTCTAACATTAAAATTATTGCTCTACCCATAAATTACCCCCTACTTCTTTTTATTTTTAAGTTTACCGCTTTGTAACTTCTTAACCTTTAATAAGAGTAATGCTTCTTTAATTTCTTGATCCGCTTGTTCAAGGTCAATGGCTTTATCGTTTTGCAAACGTGCGGACTTTGCTTTTTCAAGTTGTTGGCGTGCGGTTTCTTCGTCAATTTCATCTTGCAAAACTGCACCCTCGGCAAAAACGCTGACATTATTATTTGCAATTTCCGCAATACCGCCAAGAACGGCAAATGTCTCCGTTTCTTCCCCGATTTTATAACGTAAAACACCGTATTTCAAAGTTGTAATATATTCTGTATGCCCGGGCAAAATACCAAGTTCGCCCTTGCTGGCAGGAAGGACAACAAAATCAACTTCCTTATCCAAAACAGGCTTTTGCGGTGTAATAATTTGCAGGCGTATTTTTGCCATTTATGCTTCCTTTGCTTTTAGTTTTTCGTAATTTGCAAGTACGTCTTCAATACCGCCGCAGTTAAAGAAGGCTTGCTCAGGTATATAGTCATATTTACCGGCTAAAATATCTTTAAAGCCCTGAACGGTATCTTTAATTTTTACATATTTACCTGGCACACCGGTAAACTTTTCCGCCACAAAGAAAGGTTGTGATAAAAACTTTTGAATTTTACGTGCGCGTGCAACAGTGATTTTATCTTCATCGGAAAGTTCATCCATACCCAAGATTGCGATAATATCTTGCAAATCTTTATATTTTTGCAAAATTTTGCGGACTGCTTGTGCGGTATCATAATGCTCTTGCCCCAAAATGCGTGCATTTAAAATGCGTGAAGTGGAATCAAGCGGGTCAACAGCCGGGTAAATACCCAAACTTGCAAGTTGCCTTGAAAGAACTGTTGTGGCATCAAGGTGCGTAAATGTAGATGCTACACCGGGGTCCGTTAAGTCATCGGCCGGAACATAAACTGCTTGTATTGACGTAATTGAGCCGCGTTTTGTGGATGTAATGCGTTCTTGCAAAGCGCCGATTTCCGTATTTAATGTAGGTTGATAACCCACAGCAGACGGCATACGCCCAAGCAATGCAGACACTTCTGAATTTGCCAAAACGAACCTAAAAATATTATCTAAAAATATCAAAACATCTTGGCCTTTTTTATCTCTAAAATATTCCGCTTGCGTTAAGGCGGTTAATGCAACTTTTGCCCTTGCACCGGGTGGCTCATTCATTTGCCCGTAAACTAAAACTGTTTTATCTAAAACAGATGAGCCGTCGGATAGTTTACTTTCCTGCATTTCAAGCCATAAATCGTTTCCTTCGCGGCTGCGTTCACCGACACCGCCGAAAACGGAACTACCGTTATGCTGACGTGCAACGTTATTGATAAGTTCCATAATAACAACGGTTTTACCAACACCCGCACCGCCGAATAAACCTACTTTTCCGCCTTTCATGTAAGGTGCAATAAGGTCAATAACTTTAATACCTGTTTCAAAAATTTCAGGTGTAGTTTTTTGTTCTTCAAGTGGCGGTGGCGGTGTATGAATAGAAGCATAGTCCTTAGTTTTAATAGGCCCGCGGTGATCTTGCGGTTGGCCCAAAACGTTCATTAAACGCCCAAGGCAGGCTTCACCCACAGGCACTTGCAAAGGTGCACCGGTATCAACAACTTCAGCCCCTCTGGCAAGACCATCGGTTGAAGAAAGTGCAACCGCACGCACGATATTATCACCTAGTTGTGAAGCTACTTCAGCAACTAAAATTTTACCATCCGGGAATTTAATTTCCAAAGCATTTTCTATGGCAGGCAAGACATTATCAAATTTAACATCTACCACTGCCCCGATTATTTGAACTACTGTACCTTTATTCATAGTAACCTCTAATTATTTAAAGCATTTACTCCGCCAACAATTTCATTAATCTCATTAGTAATACCTTCTTGGCGTACTTTATTTAATTTAACACTTAAATTGTCCGCAATTTCTTGAGCGTTATTTGCAGCGGATTCCATCGCATTCATGCGTGCTGCAAGTTCTGCCGCCTGTGACTCAAGTAAAAACCTGTAAATATTTGCCCCGATATAACGTGGGAGTAAAGTTATAAGCACTTCCATAATACCGGGTTCAAAAATAAAGTTCTGTAAATTTTCTTCACCCTCAATTTCATCAAAATTAAAAGGCAAAAAAGTTTTATTTACAAGTTCTTGGGATGCAACAGATTTAAAATTATTATAAATTAAATCCACCTTGCAAAGGTTTTCTTTTATCGTGCATTCTTCCAATTTTTCTTTAATAAGTGAAGCATGCGCGTACGAAATATGCGGGAAAACATTTATAAGTTCACAAACAATATGCAAATTCGGCATCTTAATACGGCGTACGAAATCAGCACCCTTTTTGCCGATAATAAAAACATATTTTTCTTTTTCTTTATTTTCCCTTATCCATTTAAGTACTTCACGCAAAGTAACCGCGTTAAAAGCACCGCACAAGCCTTTATCACCTGTAATTAAAATAAGGCCCACTTTGTTTTTATCCCCTAAGCTATTATCAAAATATCTGTAATATTTGTTTTGCCTGAAGGGATTATTTTCGTCTTGAATATCTTTACGCAAATTATCAATTAAGGACGCCATTTTTTGTGCAAAGGGCCTGCCGTTAAGCATGGTTTGCTGGGCAGACCTTATGCGGGCTGATGACACCATTTTCATCGTAAGCATCATTTGCTTAGTTGAATTTATAGCCTTAATTTGTTGTTTAATATCGCGTAAACTTTCCATACAAACTATTTTTTATTTTGAGCCTCTAAATATTTGACATAATCTGCTATACCCTTTTCCAAAGTGTAATCAGGAGTATAACCGAGTTTTTCGGTTGTTAAAGATATATCAGCTTGTGTCTTAAGTTGATAAAATGCGCTATAAGGATTATCAATATATTCCGGTGGCAAATTGGTACCGAGTTCCTTATTTAAACAGGCAACCATATCATTAAAACTGCGCGCAATACCTGTTCCGGCATTGTAAACACCGCTTTCTTTACCGTTAACTAAAGCACACATATTGGCTTGAACAATATCTTTAATATAAACAAAATCTCTTTGCTGCTCCCCCATCTTAAAAATGCGCGGGCGATGCCCCATTTTCATTTGATTATAAAGGTGGAAGACCATGCTTGCAGTAACGCCTGATTTATAAGTTTCACCCGGCCCGTAAACATTAAAATAGCGAAGACCGATAATTTTCATATCATGGTTTTCTTCAGCAAAATCGCGTGCAACATTATCCATAATTGCTTTTGAAAACCCATAGACATTTGCAGGTGTCGGCATTTGGGTTACTTTCATCGGGCAAGGGCTGTTACCGTAAGTTGCGGCTGATGATGCATAAATAACTTTTTTAATCTCGTGTTCTGCGGCATAATACAAAATATTTTTAAAGGCTTCTACGTTTATTTCCATCATCTTTTTTTGGTCGTGAACATTTGTATCTGTTATTGCGGCTTCGTGGAAAATTGCATCATAATAATTATCTAAGGGAATTTCCTCAAAAATATTTGCGGCCACTACATCCCCTTTAAAACCGATTAAGTTTTTAAAGTTAGATGTGGAAAAGTCATCAATAATTGTTACTTCATGCCCTTGATTTTGAAGTTCAAAAGCGATATTGCTACCTACAAAACCGGCACCGCCGGTTACCAAAAATTTCTTTTTATTTTGCATTTACTTTTCCTCCGTAAAAACAGTTTTAAAAGTTTCTATTGCCTTCTTTAATTTAGCTTCTGTACCTTCTTCAATAAGACCGGTTTTTGTAATATCTTCAATGATGTCTTTGTTATTGGCCTTAATGTAAGACAAAAGTTTATTTTGGAAAGTTAAAATATTGCTAACCTCAACTGTATCCATATATCCTTTTGTTCCTGCATACAAAGAGACAACTTGTTCCCAAACTTGCATTGGACTATACTGTGGTTGTTTTAAAAGTTCACGCAAACGTTGACCGCGGGAAAGTTGGGCTTGTGATTCTTTATCAAGTTCAGAGCCAAATTGTGCAAAACTTTCAAGTTCCTGATACTGCGCGAGATCAATCCTTAAAGTGCCTGAAACTTTACGCATAGCCTTTCTTTGTGCACTGCCACCGACACGGGAAACTGATAGCCCGACATCTACCGCCGGTTTTACACCGGAACGGAATAAACGTGTATCCAAGTAAATTTGGCCGTCTGTAATTGAAATAACGTTTGTCGGAATATATGCGGAAATATCATTTGCCTGCGTTTCAATAATCGGCAATGCAGTTAAGGAACCGCCACCGTTTTCCTTACTTAATTTGCAAGCACGCTCAAGTAAACGGGAGTGCAAGTAAAACACGTCACCCGGGTATGCTTCACGGCCTGGTGGACGGCGTAAAAGCAAGGACATTTGCCTGTACGCTTGCGCGTGTTTTGAAAGGTCATCATAGATAATTAAAACATCTTTGCCTTTCCACATAAAATATTCACCCATTGCACAACCTGCATAAGGTGCAGCATATAAAAGTGAAGCCGGATCAGATGCACTTGCGGAAACTACAATAGTATATTCCAAAGCACCGGCATCTTCTAATGTTTTAACAACTTGCGCTATCGTGCTTTGTTTTTGCCCGATAGCGACATATATACAAATTACACCGCTCTTTTCTTGTTTTTGGTTGATAATAGTATCAATGGCAATAGCGGTTTTGCCGGTTTGCCTGTCGCCGATAATAAGTTCGCGTTGCCCGCGGCCGATTGGCACCATAGCATCAATAGCTTTAAGGCCTGTTTGTAAAGGTTCTTTAACCGGTTGTCTTTCTACAACACCGGGGGCAATAACTTCCATAGGGCGGTATTCAGTTGTCTTTATTGCACCTCGACCGTCGAGCGGTTGGCCCAGCGGATTTACGACACGGCCAAGTAATGCCTCTCCGACAGGTATAGAAATAACTTTGCCGGTTCTTGTAACGGTATCGCCTTCTTTGACTTTTGTATCATCACCAAGCAAAACACATCCGATATTATCGTACTCGAGGTTCATTACCATACCTTGTACACCGCCCGGGAAAGTTAATAATTCCCCGGCCAAAGCATTGTTAAGGCCATAGATACGGGCAATGCCGTCACCGACACTGATAACTGTGCCTTCTTCCCCAAGTTTCGCACTTGGTACAAAATTTGTAATTTTCTCTTTAATTATAGAAGTTATTTCTTCCGGTCTGATTGCCATAATTACTCCCTTAAAGCATTTTCTAACTCACTTAACCGTGAGCGAGAAGAATCTTCAATATAAAAATCTCCCATTTTGATTTTCAAGCCCGAAATTAGGCTTTCGTCTTCTTCAAAACCAAGGGTTAGTTTTGTTTCAAAATACTTTTCAAGCGCGGTTTGAATTTGTTTTTTTGTTTCTTCATTTAACTTCACGGCACTTGTAACTTTTGCTCTTTTAATACCGCGGCGTTCATCAAGCAAAACATTTAACTGTTTTAAAATCTCGTCCGTTAAATCAAAACGCTTTTCTTTAATTAAAACTATCACCAATGCCCTCGCAATATTATCAGGCAAAGATTTTTTTATTAAGTTTTCTTTAATCTTACTGTTTATTGTAGGGTTTACCAAATAAGTGGAAATACCTTGCAAATTTTTTAAGGCATCTTCAAAACTTGCCAAATTACGTGCGGCCTCATCCGTATTTTTGGCTATACGGTCAAATGCTTTGGCGTAACGATTGGCAAGAATTAAAGTCCCTGTTTTCATTTCTTAATCTCGTTTAAAAGTTCTTCCACCATCGCTTTATTGGTTTTAATATCGCTTTCTTTTGCTACAAGTTTTTTAGCGGCAAGCAAAGCGGTATCTGCCAGTTCCTTTTTAACTTCAGCGATGGCTTTTTGCGTTTCAAGGTTTATTTCCTCTTTAGCATGGGCAACAAGATTCTGTGCCTGGCTTTGTGCATCTTGTAAAATTTGCTCGCGTTCCTTTTGGGCTGCTTTTGTGGCTTCTTCAAGGCGCAAAGCAGCATTTTTTGAGGAATTTTCTAACTCGCGTTTTAAATTTTCCTCAATTTTTTTTGCTTCATCTTTGGCATTTTGCGCAGCGGCAATATCATCCGCCACTTTCTTTTCCCTTTCTTCTATTGCGGAAATTATAGGTTTCCAAGCAAATTTAGCAAGTAACAAAGCAAGCAGGGTAAAGTTTACAATAGTCCAAAAAATCAGCCCAAGGTCCGGTTGTAAAAGTTTTTCCATATTATAAAATCATGAGCAAGCAGATAACCAAGGCAAAGAAGGTAGCACCTTCAACCAAGGCTGCTGCGATAATCATTGTAATTCTGGCTGCGCCGGTAACTTCCGGTTGTCTGGCGGTAGCATCCAAAGCGGCTGCACCGATTTTACCGATACCGAGTGCCGCACCGATAACAGCAATTGCAGCACCAAGACCTGCACCAATATATTTAAGTTCCATACTATTCTCCTTTAATGTGCCTCAAGCTGTAATGAGGCAAAAATAACAGTAAGTAAAGTAAAAACATAAGCCTGAATTACAGCAACAAGCAATTCTAAAATACTAACAAAAAGTGTCATAAACATTACAGGGCCGGCAGTCATAAAACCGTCTTTCACTCCATGTGCTCCCATAATGAAGATGAAAGAAATTAACCCAATTAAAATTATATGGCCGGCGGTCATATTCGCAAATAAACGAACCGCTAAAACAAAAATCCTTATAATTAAACTTAAAACTTCCAAAGGAAACATCAAAGGTATAAGCCACCACGGAACGCCACCGGGAACAAAAGTTTTTGTAAACCCCCAAAAACCGTTATTTTTTATACTTTGCCCGACAATTATAAATAAGCTGACTAATGCAAGCCCCGCAGTAACGGAAATATTTGCGGTAACCGTTCTTGCCCAAGGCAACATACCGAGATAATTAGAAAATAATATAAAGATAAATAAACTGCAAAAGAAAGGAACTAATTTGCGGCCCTTTTCATGAAGATTTGGAAGGACAAGGTCATCGCGCACAAACATTACAAACATTTCCGCAACGGTTCTTAAGCGGCCTGTTTTCTTGTGTGCGGCAAAAATAAAAACGAATAAAATGACAGTGCTTACAAGCAACATCATTGCAACAAATTGGCTTATGGGAAATTGTATTCCCAAAAAATTAAAACCGTGGTTTAGAATATGATGTTGTAAAATCTCACCTATCACTTTTTTGCCTCTTTAGGTGCCTCTAATTTTTTGCTTAATTTTAAGGCGGTATTTATTAAAATATAAAGCCCCAAACTAAAACCGCAAAACGCACCAACTAAAGAAAAATAAGGTAAGGTATCCCATTTTTTGTCTAAAAAATATCCGGCAAAAAAGCCAATACACATTATTAAACAAAACTCAAGCCCGAGGCCGGTTATTATAAGGTGGTCTTCCTTCCTTATCATAATTACATTGTAACACTTTTAGAGATAAAATGTAAGTAAAAATTAAATAAAAAAAGGAAAAGTATTAAGACTTTTCCTTTTTCTGCAATTTTAATTAAATAATCTTAATCAAAAATTGTGTTGAGTTGCCTTGAAACGCGGTAAAATGTAGCGCATTTCGGCATATCTTTTAAGCGTTTTGCACCGATATAAGTCATACAACTTCTTATACCGCCCAAAATGCTTAAGATCGTAGGTTCTAAAGGCCCGCGGAGAGGCAAATTAACTTCTTTTCCCTCGCTTGCACGGTACTTTTTCATACCGCCGTAATGTTCTTCCTGGGCATATTGGGAACTCATACCGTAAAACTTTTTATATGTTTTTTCTTCCAATTTTACCTGGTAAGCATTTGGGCCGACAGGTTCAAGTTCATTTGTTTGGAAAGTTTTTGTACAAACTACGCCACCGCTTTCATCATGCCCTGCAAGCATACCGCCAAGCATAATAAAATCGGCACCGGCACAAAAACTTTTACACAAATCACCGGCAACAGTACAACCGCCGTCAGCGCAAACCATACCGCCAACACCATGCGCGGCATCCGCACAATCAACAACGGTGGAAAATTGCGGCCTGCCCACACCGGTTAATTTACGTGTTGTGCAAACAGACCCGGGGCCGATACCTACTTTAACAATATCGGCGCCGCTAATGATTAAATCCTCGCACATATCGCCTGTTACGACATTACCTGCCATAATTAAACTGTCAGGATAGGTTTTGCGAACACGTTTAACATAATCTATTAAATAAGGTGAATAACCGTTTGCGACATCAATACAAATATTGTTTACGAGTTTGCTTTTCATTATAGTTTTTAACTTTTCAAAATCTTTATCGTTAACACCGGTAGAAATAAACATCAAGTCATTATTGCCATGTTCTTTTTTATTTTGTCTTAAAAATTTTAAAAGTTCTTCGGTACTATAATGTTTATGCAAGGCAGTAAATAAATTATTTGCCTGCATCACTTTGGCGATTTCAAAAGTACCTGTCGTGGCCATATTGGCAGCAACTATACCTGTTGCCTTAATTGTTTTAGGGCACCATTTAAAAGTGTACTCTCTTATAATGTTGACTTCAGATCGTGAAGTTAAGGCTGAACGTTTGGGCCTCAGTAAAACATCACAATAGTCTAATTGTAAATCATCATAAATACGCATAAGTCCTCCTAGGGCATATATATAGATTTTATAAAATTAGAACCTTATGTGCAAAGTGATTTTAAATTTTGTATTATTGTAGTATATGGACCAAAGTATAGATTCAGTAAACGAATATTTCAAAGAAATAGGAACCCTCGTCAAACAGATTGATAGGGAAAAAGAGGCCACCCTTTGGAAAAGATATAAAAAAGGGGACCTTTCCGCGCGTGATGAATTATTCAAATTGCACTTGCGCCTTGTTATACCCACAGCCCGACGTTTCTTGCGCCCCGGTTGCGAGTTAATGGATCTAGTGGAAGAAGGTAATCTGGGGTTACTTCAAGCAATAGAAAAGTTTGATTATAAATTAGGTTACAGGTTCTCCACTTATGCTATACATTGGATAGAGCAATTTATCCGCCGCTCTGTTGAAGAACAAGCAACAAATATCAAAATACCACAACATGCTTGGGAAAATTTACGTACTTGGAGTAAGGCTTTAGAAAAATTAAAATCAAAATTAAACCGTGAGCCGACTTTAAATGAAATCGCACACGAACTTGATATAAAAGCAAAGCAAGTAGTATCAATTTTAAACACTTTAAATGCCGCTTACGGTATTGATTCTTTATCTAATTTAGTGCAAACCGATGAAGACAGTTTGACCTTGGAAGAAACTTTAAGCGACGAAAGCAAAGGCAACCCCGATAATTTAATACTTATGCAATCTTCACAAGAAGAAATTAAAAAAATATTGGAAAGTTTGCCGGAACGCGACAGAGAAATATTGCTTATGCGTTATGGCCTTAAAGCAGAGACCCCTGATACCTTATCTGATATATCAAAGAAATTAAAAATTTCCAGGGAACGTGTCAGACAAATTGAACAACGTGCTGTGCGTAAAGTTCGCCAAAAAGCAATGGAACTCGGCTTAATTGATGAAGAAAAAAAGCCGAGTAAAGCCATCAATTTTCATACCGGTATGCATGTTAAACAAAAAACTGATATTTTAGGCAACGAAATTGCAAAAAGCCCTTTGGCAAAATTGATCAAAAAAGCAAAAAAGATTTCAAAAAATATCTTAACAAAAAAGAAAAATAAAAAAAGAAATAAGAGGTAACTATGTCAAGAAAAGAAGAAGTTTTAAATATTATACGCGCGATACCTGATTATCCTAAAAAAGGTATAATTTTCCGCGACATTACACCTTTACTCGGGCACCCGGAACTTTTTAAATATGTAATTGACGAACTCGCTGCACTTTGTAAAGATCAAGGTATAACAAAAATTGTAGGTATTGAATCCCGCGGGTTTATCTTCGGTGCACCTTTGGCTTATGCTTTAGGTATAGGTTTTGTACCAATACGCAAAAAAGGTAAATTGCCTTACAAGAAAATTGCAGCAAGTTTTACTCTTGAATATGGGACAGACACCGTTGAAATGCATGAAGACGCTTTAACCAAAGATGATAAAGTTATTTTGATTGATGACCTTCTTGCCACAGGCGGAACAACACGCGCGGGGCTTGAACTTATAAACAAACTCGGTGCAAAAACCGCCTTTTGCTTATATGTAATTGAACTTACCGCTTTAAATGGTGGCAGGACTTTAAATGTTCCGTATAAGAGTTTAATTAAGTATTAATTGTTACCTCAATAAAAATTACCCACGTTCTAAGCGTGGGTATTTTTTTATATTAAAAAAGCACCCAAAAGGGTGCTTTTAAATTTTTTCGGAGTCAACGGGATTTGAACCCGCGATCTCTGCCTTGACAGGGCAGCGTGTTAACCAGGCTACACCATGACTCCAATGTGTAATAATATTATATCTTATTTCTAAACGTAACGCAAATTTTGCTAAAATATATATATGGACAGTTTTGACTTTTTAAGTCCGCTTGATGCGCGCTATCAAGGCGCTCTCCTGCCGCTTTCAAAATGTTGCGGACAGAATTGTTTAATAAAAAATCGTGTTAAAGTTGAAACGGAATATTTTATCTTACTTTCCACACTTGGTTTATCAAACTTTAAATTAAATAAACAGGAAATTGCTTTTGTTCGTGCTCTGCAAAATTTAAGCGCACAAGATTTTGATATTATAAACGCTATTGAAAATACCGGCTATAAAAATATTCCGGCAACCAGGCACGACGTAAAAGCGATAGAATACTTTTTAAAAATTAGATTTCAGGCACATAAAACTTTAAAAAACAAGACAAATTGGTTACATTTTGCAATTACATCTGAAGACACAAATTCCCCCGCACATGCTTTAATTTTGGCAGACGGTTTGCAAAATGTAATAATTCCGACATTAGAAAATTTATTCAAAAATTTAAAAACTTTAGCAAGTAAAGAAGCCAAAAGCCCGATGCTTGCAAGAACACATGGCCAAGCGGCAGTATCGACGACATTTGGCAAAGAAGTTGCTGTTTTTGCCTCGCGTTTACAAAAACAAATTACAACTTTAAAAAATTTAAAACCTACTTGTAAATTCAGCGGTGCGGTGGGCAATTTTAATGCACATTACGCCGTTTTCCCAAACATAAATTGGCAAAAAGTTGCACAAAATTTAATTAAAAAATTAAATGAAGGGCGTAAAATTAAAATTGAACTTTCCCCCCTTACAACACAAATTGACAATTATGACAGTTTTGCCGAAATTTTTGATAATATTGCAAGGATAAATAATATTTTGCTTGACCTCGCACAAGATTTTTGGCGCTATATCAGCGACGGTTGGCTTAAACAACAAATTGTTAAAGGGGAAGTAGGCTCATCAACCATGCCGCAAAAAGTTAACCCGATTTTCTTTGAGAATGCAGAAGGAAACCTCGGTTTAGCAAATGCAATACTCAAATTTTTAAGCGCCAAATTGCCGATAAGCAGATTGCAACGCGATTTATCCGGTTCAACGGTAATACGTAATATTCCCGTTGCTCTTGCACACAGTTTGCTTGCCTATCAAAATTTAATTAAGGGTTTAAACCGCATTGTATTTGACCGCAAAAAAGCACTTGAAACACTTAAACAAAACCCACAAGTACTTGCGGAATATTTTCAAACTTTACTTCGTGCAAACGGTGTAAATAATGCTTATGAACTTATTAAAGATTTAACAAGAACTTATAAATTTAACGAAGAAGATTTAAATAAATTTTTAGCAAAACAAAAATTAAACAATAACTTAAAAAATAAAATTAAACAAGCAAAAGCGGAAAATTATTTAGGTATTTCCCCATTGCTTGCAAAGGAGATAAAATGATTGATATAGTTTGCGGCGGCCAAGCCGGTGACGAAGGCAAAGGCAAAATTGCGGCCTATTTATCTTACAAAGGAAATTATTCCTATTGTGTGCGTGTGGGCGGCCCAAATGCAGGCCATACCGTTGAACAAGACGGACATAAATATACTTTAAAAAATATTCCTTCAGGTTTTTTAAACCCAAACACTAAACTTGTTCTGGGTGCCGGTGCTTATACAAAAACCGATTGGCTTTTAAAAGAAGTTGAATTAACAGGCACTAAAGACCGCCTTATTATCGACCCTTATGCCGTTTTAATTACAGATGAAGAAACAAAAGCCGAACAAGATGCCGCGCATTTTATGAAACATATCGGCAGCGTGGGAACAGGCCTTGGGCAAGCAGTTAAAAACCGCATTGAAAGAAGGCAAGTCAAATTTGCAAAAGATGAGCCTTTATTAAAAGATTTTATACAACCCGTTCCTGAACTTTTAAATAAAGCATTAGATAAAGGCGAACATATTTTACTTGAAGGTACGCAAGGTATAAAACTTTCTTTACTTCATGGGGAATATCCGTTTGTAACTTCACGCGATACGACCGCATCAACTTTCCTTGGTGAAGCAGGTCTTGGGCCAAAGAGCGTACGTGATGTCTATGTAGTATTCAAACCTTATATTACACGTGTAGGACCTGGCCCACTTGAAAAAGAAATCTTTGATGAATCTGCCCTTGAAACTTACCATACAAAAGGGCGTGAAATAGGCTCAGTAAGTAAAAGGCTCCGCCGTGTAGGTGCTTTTGAAAAGTTCAGTGCAAGCCGTGCAATAATGATAAACAATGCTACCAAAATTGCCATTACACATATTGATATGTTTGAAGGTAACAGTAATGTCAAAAAATATGAAGATTTTACCGCAGAAGCCAAGCAATTTTTGGAAAGCTTGAAAGAACTTTCAAAAGAAGTTTATCCGCACCCGGCACTCAGCATAATTTCTACAGGGCCTGATATGGAAGATACCTTGGTTTTAAAATAAAAAAATAAATAAGATATATACAAAAACCCCCGTGTTTTACACGGGGGTTTTTGTGATTAGCTAAATACCTTTATGGTAAATGTCTATTTTTTCTTTTCTTCTGCTTTTTTATTTATAATGTATTTCTATTTTTTCTTCTACATCTTTTTTCTGTTCTTCTTCAGCTTTCTTTTCTTTGACAGGTTCTTTTAATTCTATTTTCTCTTTTTCATCTTTTTTACAACCGCCTTCCCCAGTTAAACTAACAGAACCGTCATCACAGGTAAGAGCAATTCCGTTAATAGCAAATAAATCACAATTTACTTTATCTTTTGGATTTGTATCTTCACAGAAAAGCTCACCGGTAACAACATTTTTATATACTATGTAACGAGCATTAGCACCTAATTCTTTGGCATCACCTGATGCTAATCTTTCTGCTGAAATAAGATTATCTTCATTAACGGAGTCAAGATATATCCTAAAATTATCGGTAAGCAACATTACTTTCTTAGCCATCTTAATAGCACTCTTATTAGGTATCTCAATGTCCAAATCTTCAAAGTATTGAGCATATTCATCATGCTGTAACATATATCTTTGTTCGGCATTAGATACTGCTTGCAAGAGTTCAGCTGCTTCCGCGAACCTTGCTTTTTCAACCGTCCTTGTATATTGCGGAGCAGCGACACTTGATAATATACCTATTATCAGTACAACAACTAAGAGTTCAATTAAAGTGAACCCCTTTTTATTATTCTTAATCATAATTCCCTCCTTTAAAACTAAAAATAACTACCCACTATAATTATAACGCATAAAATACCAATTTTCAAGCCCTCAATTGCTTCTTTAACCACGGCCGATTTTTTTAGAAATTTCTGCTAAAGTTAAATTTAACATCGTCGGTCTACCGTGCGGGCAATGTAGGGCATCTTTACAGGTTTTTAAATTCTCAAGCAAAGCCTCTGCCTCTGCTTCATTTAAAACCTCACCGGCCTTAACCGCTTTTTTGCAAGCCTTTGTTGCAATAAATTTATGCCTAAATTCATTATCGGTTTTTAAAGGATTACCGGCAGTTTCGGCAAATGATAAGATAAACTCTTTAATTTCCTTTTCCCCCATCTTTAATAGGGCAGGTGTGGAACTTACAAGTAAAACAGTACCGGAAAATTTAGAAACTTCAAAGCCTGTTTCCTTTAAAAAACTTTCCCAATTCAAAACCGTTTCAAGTTTACTCGCTGGCAAATCAATATTCAAAGGGAACATTAAAGGTTGGCGTGCTACTTCGCCTTTGGAAATTAAATTACAAAACTCCTCAAAATAAATGCGTTCTTGCGCAGCGTGCTGATCTATAATGAGTAAACCATCTGTATCTTCAAAAAGTAAATAGCTTTTATGTAATTGCCCTAAATATCTGTAAGGCCCATGCCACCAGGAAGGATTGTTTTCATTTGGAACTGTGGGCACTTCCTCAATATTTTCCTGTTTTTTTGGTTCATCAAAATTATATAAAACAGGGTCCTCGTGCTCATAAGTTTTAAGATCCGGCACAGGGGCTGTTTTGAGCAAATTAGCTAGTTCAGCCGCCACATTTAAATTGGGTTTATTTTCAAAAGTTTTTTGCGTAATGATGTTAGCTTTAGGTATTTGCGGAACTGCTGTAGATTTTGACAAAGTAATTTCCGCCTTATCTTGTGTAGCTAAAAGTTTTTGTGACAATGTCTTGTATAAAAAATTAAAAATATCATTTTCAAAAGAGAATTTGACTTCACGCTTTTGAGGGTGAATATTAACATCAAAATCTGCCGGGTTTAAAGTCAAATAAATTATTGCGCAAGGATATTTATTTTGCGCCCTAAATGGTTGATATGCCTTAAATAAAGCCTGTTGTAAAACCTTGCAGGTAACCGGGCGTTTATTTATAAAAAAGTATTGCAAATTTCTGCTTGCACAAAGTTTATGTGCCGGGGAAATGAGCGCTTTAAAACCAAAAGATTTATCTTCTAAATAAAGTAAATCTTTTGCTGTTTCCTGCCCAATAATTTGATTTACCCTTTGGCGGAAGCCGTCCTCTGTATCTTGCACAGTAGGCAAATTATAAACCAAAGTATTATCTGTTTTAACTTTAAATGCAACATTTAAGTTTGCAAGAGCGGCTTCTTCCGCAACGGTTAAAAGGTGGCTACGTTCAACGGAATCTGATTTTAAAAATTTAAGACGTGCCGGTGTATTATAAAATAGATTTTCTACTTCTACCGTCGTACCTTTAATTTCGGGAGCTGAAGTTTGGTGTAAGATTTTACCGCCTTCCGCTTTAATTTGAGAACCTTTTGAACCTTCTTGGAAACTTGTTAAAGTTAATTTGCTTACGGCAGCTATAGAAAATAATGCTTCCCCCCTAAAACCAAAAGTGTGCAAACTGTTTAAATCGTCAAATTTTGAAATTTTACTGGTAGAGTGTCTAAGTAGTGCGGTTTTTAAATCTTCTTCTTTTATGCCGATACCGTTATCATTTACGCGTATTAATTTTTTACCGGCATTAGCAATATCAATGTTTATCGCACTTGCCCCGGCATCAATAGAATTTTCCAAAAGTTCCTTAAGAACACCTGCTGGGCGTTCAATGACTTCTCCTGCGGCAATTTTACTTGAAGTTAAAAAATCTAAAACTTTAATATCATTCATCTATTCTTTTCTTCCAATTTTCAATTAAAGAAAGGGCTTGAAGCGGTGTAATTTCATCAGTACGCACCATTTTAATTTCTTCTAAAATCGGGCTTGAAAATAAATCCATAGAATTTTTTTCTTTTTCTACAATTCCGAAATTTTCACGCCCACCCAAATCTTTTAAAATTTTCCTTGCACGCAAAATACAACTTTGCGGAAGACCTGCAATTTCCGCGACATGTATACCATAAGATTTATCTGCCGCACCGGGTTTAACTTCAAATAAGAAATTAAGTTTTATTTCCCCATCGGTAGTTTTGAATTCTTCTGCGCGAACATGGAAATTTTTAATTTTTGAATATTTCTTTTCAAGCTCGGTAAGTTCAAAATAATGTGTAGCAAATAAAACCTTAGGGCCTTGGCCCTGGCTTTTATGTAAATACTCAGTTATTGCCCAAGCAATAGAAATGCCATCAAAAGTGGAAGTTCCGCGGCCGACTTCATCAAGCAAAACTAAGGTTTTGGGTGTAGCACTTGCCAAAATATTTGCCGCTTCGCGCATTTCAACCATAAATGTTGAATCCCCGCGGCTTAAAGCATCTTGTGCGCCGATTCTTGTTAAAATTTTATCGGTTATGGGTATTTGTGCTTCTACTGCCGGCACAAAACTGCCCATTTGCGCCATTAAAACAATTAAAGCCGTTTGCTTTAAATAAACGCTTTTACCTCCCATATTGGGGCCTGTTATTAGGATGATTTGCGGCCCATCCCCGCCAATAAATAAATTATTTGGTACAAAACTGCCTGTCGGGATAACTTGTTCAACAAGAGGATGGCGGCCCTTTTCAATAATTAAACTTTCATTACTATCTACAATTTTGGGGCAAGTATAACCACCGTTTTGGGCCGCAACGGCAAGGGAATAAAAACAATCAATTTCAGCAATACTTGCAGCCACTTCTTTCAAAAGTGCGGTATTTGCAAAAAGATATTTCCTGATTTCATCAAAAATGCCACTTTCAAGCCTTAAAGATTTTTCCTCTGCAGATAATATTTGGCCCTCAAGTTGCTTTAATTCTTCGGTTATAAAACGCTCGGCATTAGTTAATGTTTGCTTACGTGTATAAGTTAAAGGTACCTTTTGAAGATGAGATTTTGTAACTTCAATATAATATCCGAAAACAGAATTAAAACCGATTTTTAGAGTGGGAATACCGGTTTTTTCCCTTTCGCGGTTAGCAATTTGTTCCAAAACTGCAGAGGAGTTTTGTTTTAAATCTCTTAATTTATCAAGTTCGGCATTATAACCTTGGCGAATGATACCGCCTTCGCTCATCCTAATTGGCGGGGCTTCGTTTATCGCGGTAAAAAGTAAAGCGGAAATCTCTTTAAGTTTAACTAAATTTGTTAGAAATACTTGTTTGAATTTAGGCATTAGGTCCGGATATTTTTTAAACCAATTCTCAAAAGCCAACAAATTAAAAAGCGCTTTTCTTAAACCGGCTGCTTCACGCGGAGTTAAAGAAGAATTAACAACACGTGTCATAATGCGCTGGATGTCGCAAATTTCCTTTAAAATAAGAGCAAGGCCATTTAACGCCTGTTCGTTTTTAAGTAAAGAAGATACAGCACTTTGCCTAAATAAAATTTCCTCTTTATCAAGTAATGGATGGAGTAGCCACTCTTTAAGCAAACGCGCGCCCATAGGTGTTAAAGTATAATCTAAAAGGCCCCACAGAGTGTTTTTTCTATTGCCGCTTTTGCTGCGAACGAGTTCTAAAGTTTCTACAGCACTTGCATCAAGCTGCATATAGGAACTTATTTTGCGGTAAACCGGAACAAAATATTCTTTAAAACTTTTATCTGATTGCTCTGCATATTTTAAAGCACCCAAAGCCGCCTTTAAAGCAAGAGGTGTTTCCTCAAAAACAGAGGGCCAGGTATCAGGCATTTTCATGTCTTCAATTTGCGGTATAGAGGAAAATGTTACCCCATCCGGAAGCAATAATTTGCTTTGCAAAGTGCCTAAATCTTGCTTTGATAAAATTATTTCGCTTGGATTTACACTTGCAAGAAGTGAAGAAAGATCTATTAAAGACGGGTCTTTTTCACTTTGTGTAAGCCAAAATTCACCTGTTGAAAACTCAAGGCATGCCGCACCCCACCCGTTATGAGATAGCACCAAAGACACTAAAAAATTAGGATTTTTGGCCTCTAAAATTGCATCTTCCAGTACAGTACCCGGGGTTATAAAACGCACTATTTTACGCTCAAAAAGTTTGGTTTTAGGATCCGCTATATTGGAAGTTTGTTCGCAAATCGCAATTTTTTTATTTGCTGCCAAAAGTTTGGCAATATATGGATTGGCCGAGTGGAAAGGCACCCCGCACATAGGCTCCCCGGCACGGGCTGTTAAAGTAAGGCCGAGTATTCTACTGGCCACCTTAGCATCATCACCGAACAGTTCATAAAAATCACCAAGCCTGAAAAAGAGTAAGGCATGCGGATATTGCTTTTTAATATTGTAATACTGCTGCATTAGGGGTGTCATAAGTAAATTATAACATTTACAAAGTGAATTTATAGAAGAAATTAACCTGCAACTTCTTAACTTTTTGTTTACCGGTTGTAGTACCGTCACTAAAGACGGCCTCGCCTTCAAACAAACCGCCGCTTAACTTAATTCCCCAATTATCGAATTTAAGCCTGGCATTTAAGTTAAGTTCCTGAGCATAATAATTCCGATTGGTTAAATCGCTTTTCCCATAAGAATACACAAAAACACCTAAACCAGCATATAAGAACGGATATTTCTTAAAATTAAAATCTAAAACCGTATATAAGGTTTTAGGGCTTTCGGCAAATATATTGTTATGATTTATGCCACCACCGATTATGCCCATTTGTAATTTGTTTGGGAAAGTTTGAAATTTTTCTTTGTTTGAAAACACATAAAAACCAAGTTTATTGTTTAAAATACCTGTTTTATAGATATTTTGGAAATATAGCTCTGCATTATAAGCATAACCTTTGTATGGCGTAGTTTGGGTAATGACCGGCCTTATTCTTTCCCTTTCCCCGCCATTTTTTGCGCCGTAAAAACGCAAACCGGAGTTTTCATCAAAAAATAACTCTATACCGGCCCCGTAAACGGAAAGTTTTGAATTTATTTTGTCAGTGTTATAGGGGTATTTCTTATTTTGATAGAAGTAAAAACCGGATATGTTTAGCCAAGTTATAGGTTTACCTGTTACTTTAACACCGGCTAATTTAGCTTTTTCATTTTCATCTATTTGTGCTTCCTGCGCAACAAGCAAGGTATAATCTACATATTTACTCACAAAATTATGTTTTATACCGTCCAGAGCAGTGGGGAGTGCCAGATCTAGGGGCAATTCATCACCATAGTAAATGAAAGGTGCAAGGGCTGTATCAACAAAATCAAAACGACCGAGATTAAAATCAAAATTATTTGCTTTATAGTTTAAATAGGCTTGCCAAATTTTTGCCTGTGTTTCAGTTTGTTTATCACGTTTCACATCATAGGAAACACGAGCATAAGGCAGAAAATTAACGGACAAATTATCGTTTATCTTATAGGCAAAATTTATATCAAATTTCAAATAACTTTCACTATACTTATCTAGAAAATTTTTTGATGTATTTGCCCTCGTAGTAAATAAATCTAATTTCGCGCCCATTTCCATATTATCGGGTAAGGCACCTGCAAACAAAGGGGCTGCCATAAACAATAACATTACAGCATAAAATTTGTACAAAATATGCTTTTTCATGTAACCTACACCAATTAGTATAGGTAAATTTTAGCATTTATATTGTGCAAGCGCACAAAATTTATTATATCTGCAAAATATTCTATAATAAGGTATGCAACAAATACTTAAATTTAACGGTAATTGGCGCAATTACCAAAAACGCATATTGGATAATTTATCTTTACATTTATCTGACAATAAAATACATGTCGTAGCAGCCCCTGGGGCTGGCAAAACAACATTAGGTATAGAAGTCATTTCAAGAATAAATAAACCAACACTTATCTTAGTACCTACAATTACAATCCGCGCACAATGGAAACAGCGTATTTTATCTTCTTTTTTAGAACAAAATAACGCAGATATTATTTCTACCGATATTAAAAAACCAGGTTTTATTACTGTTTCTACTTATCAGGCTTTGCTTGCCGCTTTTTGCGGCAAAGAAGAACCATTAGAAGACGAAGAAACCGAAGAATTGCAAGAAGAAGAAAATGCACCTGATACTTTTTACCGATTAAACAAAGAAAAAGCAAATGAAACTATTCAAACACTTAAAAATGCAAAGATAGATATTTTGTGTTTTGATGAAGCGCATCACTTGCGCCAGGAATGGTGGAAAGCGTTAATGTATTTGATGGACAATCTAAAACCCAAACAGACAATTTCACTTACTGCCACGCCACCTTATGATGTGGATTTAACACAATGGGAACGCTATGGTACTTTGTGTGGTTCTATCGATGAAGTAATTTCCATACCGGAACTTGTTCAAAATGGGGATCTATGCCCACACCAAGATTTTATTCATTTTTCAACGCTCAGAAAACATGAGTCTGAACAAATTGAAAAAATACTACATCGCAATTTAATGTTCGTACAAACATTAAAAGGACAAGAACCGTTAATTCGAGCAATAACAAATTATTTAACTACCGAAAAGGAAGAAACAATACTTGATAACCCCAAAACTTATATTGCTTTAGCGGCATTTTTAAAGTGGGCAAACAGGCTTATACCCAAAAACTTTTTAGATTTATTTGATTTCAAACAAAGTGATATACCAAATTTTAGAGATGAATTCCAAAAATTATTTTTATCTTTTGTTCTATTTAAACATACCCCAAGTTTTGCCGAAGCAAATAAAGAACTTATAGAAGATTTATTAAACAAAGCAAAAGCAAGCGGTCTTGTATCAAAACAAACTATATGTTTAAATGATAGCCCGAAAATAAGAAGGGAAATTGCAAACAGTTTGGGCAAATTAGATTCTATTAAAAAAATCGTAGATTTGGAAACAAAAGCCCTAGGCAAAAATTTACGTTTGGTAATCTTAGCAGACTATATTAAATATGATGTTACCGACTGTTCCGCCTTGGGTGTAATACCCATTTGGCAAACTTTGGCAGAACGTAATGACATTTCACTCGGTGTGCTTACAGGATCCGTAATTTTAATTCCTGCCCTGATATTAGATAAATTCAAAGAATACGTACAACAAAGTAATTTGGAGAAAGATATTTCTACAATTGTATTTAGCAGAAACCAAAATTATTTAAAAATTAATGTAACCGGCAGTAAAAAATCTGCACTTGTGCGCTTGATAACGCAAATGTTTAATGACGGACATTTGACAGTATTAGTCGGTACCCAAGCATTGCTTGGAGAAGGTTGGGATGCACCTAGTATAAACTCCCTTATCCTTTCAAGCACGGTAAGTTCTTATATGCTATCAAACCAAATGAGAGGCAGAGCCATACGTATAGATAAAAGCAACCCAGGTAAAGTAGCAAATATATGGCATTTAGCGTCTATAAAGATACTTTCTAATTGGGAACAATTTACACAGGGAATGCCAAATGCAAGTACTGCAGAATTAGAACCTCCTGCTCAATTATTTGACTGTGCACAATTAGTACAAAGATTTAAAGGTTATGAAGCACCTACTATAAAGGAGCCATATACCATAGAAAACGGCCTTGACCGCATATTACCTGAAACATTTAAATTTGCTATGGCCACACGCGGGCTTAATGAAAAAGATTTTCTAGAACTAAATTCTACAATGGAAAAGTTAGCCCAAAACCGTGCTTTAACCAAGGAATCTTGGGAAAAGGGCTTACTTCCTCCATATACCGGGGCAGAACAAATGCTTCGCAAAGGTGTTAATACTTTACGTAAAATAAAAACTTTCACTTATAAAGCAGGCTATTCAGCCTTTGCAGCATTTTGGGCGAATGTATTTCTTCTTCCTTTAGTATTTACTGTAAAAGCACGTTTATATGGACTTTCTTTTTTACTGATAGGATGTTTCATAGTGGCAATGATTAAACCCACTTATAAATTTTTACATTGTTCCAGCCCGGAAAAAGTTATTAGGCAAATTGCGATAATCATAATTGAGACTTTATCTTCAATGAATTTAATTAAAACAAGTTTGCAACGAATAAATATAAAGTGTGATAAATGTATGGCAGACGGCAGTATATTCATATCGGTAGCAAATGTTTCACCAGAAGAAAATAATTTGATTATAAGGTGCCTACAAGAAGTTTTGGATCCTATTGAAAATCCACGTTATATCTTTGCGCGCAAGGGTTTCCTCGGTATATTTGAAACAACAGATTGGCATGCTATCCCCAATATAATAGGGCAAAAAAAGAATAATGTTGATATTTTTGCCGGGTTATGGGATAGATATATAGGCGGTTGCAAAGTAGTTTACACACGTTCAAAAGAGGGGCGCAAAGCCTTGCTTAAAGCGCGCAAAGAGGCATTTTCTTCATTAGTTGCGGAAAAAAGTAAACGTCTAAGCCGTTACGAATAAAATTATTTCTTCTTGCTTTGGATGTAATTCAAGACAATCTTTTTGAATTTTCGGCCGCGGTCCTCAAAATCTGTAAATTGATCAAAAGAAGAACAAGCCGGGGATAAAAGTAAAATATCACCGCGCTTTGCATGGCTAAAGATATATTCAACAGCGTGTTTTAAATCTCCCTTCTCAATTACAGGGAAATAAGGGCCTATATCCCTTTTAATAATCGGGCTTGATTCACCAATTAAAATCACTTGCTTACAATATCTTTGAAGGTAAGGAAGTAACGGTGTATATGGGGAACCTTTATGCCTACCACCCAAAATAAGCCAAATATTATTTGCACCGCTAAAAGATTTTAAAGCAGGAATAGTACTTTCAATGTTTGTTGCTTTAGAATCGTTATAACATTTAATACCTTTAAATTCGGCAAAATATTCAATACGGTGTTCTAGACAGTTAAAAATATCAAACCCTTTTTGTACTGCTTTTTGGCTTACACCGCCGGCAAAAGCCATTAAAGATGCAGCCATAGCGTTTTCAATATTGTGAATACCGACAAGCAACTTCGGCGGTTTTAAGTGCGCACCTGAAGAAAATATAAGTTCGTCCCCATCATAAAATACATCTACGCGTACACTATGCTTAACTTCTGAAGAAAAGGTTAAAACGTGGCTTTTTACTTTCTTTATAAGGCTTACGCAAACTGTATCCCCACCATTTGTAATAAAGAAGTCATTTTCACCTTGTTGCTTAAAAACCCTGCTTTTTGCCAAAATATAATTATCAATACCGCCGTGATGGTCGAGATGATCCGGCGTAATATTTAAAAGTGCGGAACAAAAAGGTTTAAAATAAGTACTGTCTTCCAATTGATAACTTGAAACTTCTAAAACTAGTAGAGAATTTTCTTCAATTTTATCAGCATAACTCGTCAAAGGTGTGCCGATATTTCCGGCCACATAAACTTTTTGTTTTGACTTAATTTCTTTTACATGCTCTTTTAAAATTTCGCCAAGCATTACAGTTGTTGTACTTTTACCGTTTGTACCTGTAACTGCAAAAACTTTAACACTTTTAGGTATAAAAGCCAATGCAATTTCAATTTCACTAAACACAAGTTTTTTAAGCGCTTTAATTTTTTGAATAACCGGGTCAAAATGGCTTATGCCCGGGCTTTTAATAAAAAAATCACAATCAAAAAATTGTTTAGGGAAACCACCCGTAAAAACTTCAATACCATCAAGACCTACCGGCAGTGGTAAGTGACGGGAATCTGCCAAAACTACTTTAAAACCCTGCCTGTATAAAAATTTTGCAGCTGCCTGCCCGCTTTTTCCCATTCCGATAACACCGGCAGTTTTACCTTTAAACTTTTTGAAACTAAACATAACTTTTAAGGGCTTTTAGGGCCTCTTCCTCATCTGAAAAATGTATTTTGCCTGTGGGCAATATTTGATAGTCTTCATGGCCTTTGCCGGCAATTAAAATTATGTCACCTGCTTTGGCTTGGCTTATCGCTTTATTTATCGCTTTACGCCTATCAAGTTCCACTTCATAATTTGTATGCTTGCCGACACCTTTTAAAATATCTTTTAAAATATTTTGCGGATCTTCGCGGCGCGGATTATCATTTGTTATTATAACAAAATCGCTATTTTCCACCGTGCAAGCACCCATTAAAGGGCGTTTTGTTGTATCACGCTCGCCGCCGCAACCAAAGACAGTTATAATTTTACCTTTTTTATAAGGTTTAACGGTATCAAAAGCGCGTAATAAAGCCTCTTGTGTATAGGCAAAATCTACAAAAACATAAAAGGGCTGGCCTGCTTTTATTGCCTGCATACGGCCTGCAACACCTTGTAAACTGCCAACACCTTTTATGGCTGTCTCCAAATCTATTCCGTAAGTGCTTGCCGCCGCAATTGCTGCCAAAGCATTATAAACATTATGCGCACCAAGCAAATTTATTTTTGCGGTTTTACCGTTTACTTTAAAAGTTACACCGTCTAAAGAAGGTTGTATATCCGTTGCCGCAAAATCCGCTTTGCCCTTAATTGAATAAGTTAAAATTTTGATTTTACCCTCAAGCATTTTATAAAGTTTTTGGCCGTATTCGTCGTCAATGTTTATAATTGCAGTTTTGTTTTGCTTTGAGTTTTTGGGGTCAAGTAAACTCTCAAAAAGTTTATATTTTGCTTTAAAATAATTTTCAAAAGTATGATGGAAATCTAAATGGTCGCGTTGTAAATTGGTAAAAATTGCCGTATCAAAATTTACACCGTCCACACGTTTTAATTCCAAAGCGTGGGAGGAAACTTCCATAATACAACTGTCCGCTTTTTGATTAACTGCTGTGTATAAAATATTTTGCAAAGTTAAAGCAGCCGGTGTTGTATTTGGTGCTTTGCTTAAAACTTCGCGGTTAATACGGTAATTTATTGTGCCAAGTACAGCCGGAATTTTGCCGGCCGCAATCAAAATACTTTCAAGCAAATAAGAGATACTTGTTTTCCCTTTTGTACCCGTTATTGCAAACATTTTGAGTTTATTTGATGGGTTATCATAAAATTTAAGTGCGACGGCGGCCATAGCGGCCTCAATATCTTTAACTAAAACTGATTCTTTATAAGGTAACTTTTCTTGGCTGATTATAGCGCAAGCACCGTTTTGCAAGGCAGCAGGTATAAATTTATGCCCGTCAACGGTATGGCCTTTAATTGCAAAAAACACAAAACCCTTTTGCACTTTTTGGGAATCTTGCGTTAAGCCCAAAACCTCACAATCAAAATTTGCTGTTGGAAAAAGTTCTCTAAGTTTCATAAAATATATTATGCTCAAAAAATCTTTACTAGAAAAATTATATACAAAATATAACCACTTGTGTTATGTTTCGCCCGATCCTTTACAATTTTGTCGCCCTTATAAATACAAAGAGCAACAGGAAATTGTCTGCCTTATTGCCGCGTCTTTCGCTTACGGTAATGTTAAGCAGATAATAAAAGCCGTCAATAATATTTTACTTAATTTAGGGCCTAGACCGAAAGAGTTTCTTTTAAAAACAACCAAACCCGAACTTAAAAAAATGTTTAAAAACTTCAAATACCGTTTTACAACAGGGGCGGAAACGGCCGATTTTTTGTGGGCAATTTCCCAAACCGTAAAAGAATACGGCAGTTTGGAAAACCTGTTTTTAAAATTTTATAAACCGAATAAAGATTTTGTTTTTGCCCTTAAAAACTTTGCCGCACATTTAAGAAGTTACGGCGATATCAACACCCTTATACCAAACCCGGCAAAAAACAGTGCTTTAAAACGCCTTAATTTATTTTTGCGTTGGTGCGTTAGATGTGACGAAGTAGACCTCGGTTGTTGGAAAGGTGTGAACTGCGCCGATTTACTTATTCCCTTAGATGTACACATGCACCGTGCCGCTAAGGCTTTAGGTTTAACTAAACGCAATCAAGCCGACCTTAAAACCGCTTTGGAAATTTCCGCCAATCTTGCTAAAATTAACCCGCAAGACCCTATAAAATATGATTTTTGCTTAACGCGTTTTGGTATCCGCCCCGACATGAGCGAAAAAGATTTGGAAGAGATGGCTAAAAAGTTGTAAAAAATTGTTTAACAACAAAAGCAATCATACACATCATAATTATTATCCGTTATATCCTGGATACCAAGAATTTCTGAATAATCTCTAGTCGTATGACCGCCAGGGGAACAAGTTCCATCATAATCTTGTGTTAAAACGAATTTATAATCAGTTGTAATACAAACACAAACTTCTTCTTTTCTATATATAGCACTTGCCAATATCTTTTGTGGATCTGATGCCATACAAATATTAAAATTTTCGGAATCTAAGGATATTTCATCTACCCAGTAATCATAACCACAAAATTCATCTCCCGTTTGCAATCTGCATACCTCTTCAATTTGGGCGACGGCTTTTAATTTAATAAATACTTCAGCGAAATCTGCTTTAATTTTCGCTTTTTGATACTGTGGTAAAGCAATACTTGCTAAAATACCGATAATCAAAATTACTACCAAAAGTTCCAACAAAGTAAAACCCTTTTTATTTATCATAAAATCTCCTAAAAACATTTTTTACAAATTTATTATATCAAAAATTAGAAAACTATATATTCCTTTCCGTTTTCTATTGCTTTTAAGTTGCTTGCGGTAGCAATTTGCCCTACTTTAAAAGATAAATTATTGTTTGTGCCTATTTGCTTTTTACCGTCAATTAAAACCCAGCCGTTCTCTGCCGTAACACCACAATAATCTTGCCCGGCAAAAGCAGGCATAATTTTGGCATTTGTCTTTATTAAAAGTGGTTCAATTTCTTTGGAAATTTCCCCATACGGTAAGTATATATTTTTGATTTTTAAATCAAAATCATTAAGCATATAAAAATAACTTTTTGAAAGTGAATTTATAAATAAACAGTCAATCTTTTTAGTACCTAACGCGAGCAAAGCCTTTTTGGCAGTACTGCCGTTAATACTTGCACCAAGCATTTTTGCTTGATTACCATCCAGCAAAATTACATTTAAATTATACCGTCCTTTTAAAACGGTAACTTCTTGCGGTTTAATAAAAATACCGCAGCTGAAAATCAATATCGTCAAGATAAAAACAATAATAAAACTTTTCAATTTCTTTTTAAACAAAGGTAAATTAAGCAAGTAAAAAAGCAAAATGTAATAGGCAATTATTGTGGTGCTTTTTAAAGCAGGCGCCGTTATATTAGACATCGGCAAACTTGCAAAAAAGTTTACTAAATACTCAAAACACAAAAGTAAAAATTTAATTACAAATAATACGGGAACAAAAATAAATTTAACAAAAGATGCAAGCCAAAGTATAAAACCGCCTGCCATTAAAACTGCACTCAAAGGCACTAAAAACAAGTTTGAAAATACTGCACTAAATGAAATTTTATAGAAGTAATTTGTAAATACAGGCACTAGTGCAAGTTGCGCCCATAAGGAAACAAAAAACAATTCCAACCCCCATCTTAATACAGGCGGGATTTTATAATTTATTTTAAAATTTGAAGTAAATAAAATTATTGCACAAGTTGCCAAAATTGACATTTGAAAGCCGGCCTCAAATAAACTTTGCGGATTTACAATTAAAATGAAAAACGCCGCCAAAAGTAAACCTTGCATTATTCCGCTTTTGCGCCCTAGAATAAAACCGACAGTTCCGGCAACAGTCATTAAGTACGCACGAAGCAAAGGTGCATCCGCCCCGGCAATAAGTGTATAAACCAAAGCGGCGGCAAGTGCAGTAAATGCTATTCTTTTGCGGCCCCCGATAAACAAAGAACACAAAAAGTAAACAATTAAAGTAACAAAACCCACATTTCCGCCGGATGCCACAAGCAAATGCATGGCACCGCTGTCTTGAAAGGCGGTGTATAAAGTGTCTGAAATATCGCCTTTTTCGCCAAGTGTAATACCACTTAAAATTGCGGCGGAATTTGCCGGCAAATTATCCTTGAAAACATTTAAAATACTTGTGCGTACTTTAGCAAGATAAAACCAAAAACTTTTTGGGCTTTCTGTTTGTTTAATTTCGCTGATATTCCCTTGCGTAAAAATATGTTTACGGGCAAGATATTTATCCCACTCAAAAGAACCGTAATTATCACTATCGCCGGGGACAAATAAATCGGCCTTAAAAGTTATTATTTGGCCTCTTTGTAACTCTGGGCAATTTTTGCAAGATAAATATATTTTGCCTTTTTGATTTTCCCCGTCTAAAGTTAAAATATCTGCGGTAAAAAGTTGTTTGTCCTCTTTATTGCGGGGGTAAGAATTTATATAAGCACTGATTTCGGCTTTAAGCGGAAGTTTATAAAAAATATCGTCTTGCTTGGGTTTTGGAACTTTTAAAAATATGGCAAGCGCTAAAACATAAATCAGAAAAACTATTAAAAAAGGCCTTTTGTAAAAAGACGGGTGCATTAGAGGTCCGTCCGCCCTTTAAGGGAGTGGGTTAAAGTCATTTCGTCAATATAATCAAGTTGTGCGCCAAGCGGTACACCGTAACCAAGGCGCGAAATTTTGCCAACTAAACCGCGAAGCAAATCCGCCAAATATAAGGCGGTCATTTCGCCCTCGCTATCGGGGTTTGTGGCCAAAATAATTTCTTTAATTTCTATAGGGGAATTTTGCACGCGTTCCAAAAGTTCGCGCACTTTTAAATGGTCAATATTTTTACCTTCAAGAGGGGAAACCGCCCCATGCAAAACATGGTAAACACCTTTATAAACTTTTGTTTTTTCAATGGCTTCAATATCTTTAGCTTCTTGCACAACGCACAAAATTGATTTATCACGGCTTTTATCGGCACAAATAGGGCAAATGTCATCCTCTGCATAATTAAAACACTCTGTGCAATATTTAACATTTTTGCGGGCTTCTTTTAAGGCTTCAATTAAGGCGGAAACTTCTGCCTCGGGTGCACGCAAATAATGCAAGGTAAAACGCTCCGCCTGGCGCGGACCTACACCCTGTAATTTGCGGAAACAATTTTTTAAATTCTCAAGCGTTTTCATCTTTTGTACTTATGATCTGGCCGTCAAATAAGTTCAAAATATTTTGGGTAACTTCGCCGGCCTTAACTTCTGCCTTTGTGGAGAAATCTTGCATTGAAAATGGTTCTTCCTTGCTTATGAGTTCCTCTTTTTTAACAGGGGCCTCCGCCGGTAAAGGTGCTGTGATGGGTGCAGCTGCTACAACCGGTTGTTTTAAAACTTCAACATACCTAGGGCTTTGCAAGGATGCTTCCCTTGCACTTACATTAAACTCAAAATTTATTTTGCGGTTAAACAGTTTTAAGGCAATACCTTCAAGGTCTTTTTCGCGTCTTTCGCATGCATCTTTGGCAAAATAATCTTTCACTTCAAAAACCCAATTTTCCGGTGTAGTAAATTGGACTTTTGCACCTTGTAAACTATCTTCCAAGAACGGTGAAGTTTCCGCTAAAGCATTTTTAAAAACAGGTAAAGCGGTTACCGGGTTAAATGGTGTTGCATCTTGGGTTACTTTTTGTTTTTGTTCGGTAATTTCTTCATTTTCTGCCGGTTTTACCTCTATTTTTTTTATTTTACGGGCGGGTTTTGTTTCAAGTTTTTCTTCTGTTTGATTATTACCGGATGAACTTGGTGTTATATCATTTGTTTCACCCTTTTCGAGTGCTTCTAGGCGGGCAATTAAACCTTCAATATCAAGGGTGGCCTGCATTAAAGTAAATAGGCCGACTTCCGCCGCCAAAGCAGGAGTATCGGAATACTTAACTTCATCATAAAGTTTTGAAAGTTTGCGGGTTAAACCTGCAATAAAACTTGGGGATGTTTCTTTGATAATATCTTCAGCACCGTCAAAAGGGGCAGATCCGGAACCAAGAGTAAAATAAAATATTTCGCCAAAAGCGGTTTTTAAATCTTTGAGTAAAGCCAAGGCATCAAAACCTTCGCGTTTTACCATTTCAAAAACTTCGTGTAACTTTTTCTCGTCTTTACGAACTAATGCAAAAGCAGTTTCCTTTACCACATCACGCGGCATAAGGCCCAACATTTTGGCAATAAGTTCTTCATCAACGCGCCCGTTTGAAAATGATAAAGCCCTATCTAAAATTGTTAAAGCATCACGCAAAGCACCGCCGGCATTTTTTGCAATTTGTTTGGCGGCGCCATCTGTAAGTTCAAAATTTTCCGCGCCGGCGAGGTCCAAAAGATGATTAACAATTTCCTTTTCCTCAATAGGTTTAAACCTAAAAGTCTGGCAACGTGATGTTATTGTTAAAGGCACTTTATTAAATTCAGTTGTTGCCAAAATAAATACTACATGGCTTGGCGGCTCTTCCAAAGTTTTAAGCAAAGCGTTAAATGAAGACTTTGAAAGCATGTGGACTTCGTCCAAAATAAAAATTTTATAGCGGTCACGCCCTGCTGCAAGGCTGACTGTATCTAATATGACTTCCCTGATTTTATCTACTTGCGTATTGCTTGCGGCATCTAACTCTAAAACGTCTAAATCCGAAGATGCGGCAATCTCTTTACATTGAGGACACTCACCGCAAGGTTCATCCGTAGGACCATGTTGGCAGTTTAAGGCTTTTGCAAGCAAGCGGGCTGTGGTGGTTTTACCGCAACCGCGCGGACCGTAAAACAAATAGGCAGGTGCAACGCGCCCGCTCTTAACGGCGTTCATTAAAGTAGTTTCAATGCTTTCTTGCCCAACGACTTCTTTGAAAGTTTGAGGGCGATATTTGTTAGCTAGGGAGATGTAAGTCATATATACACATAATATCAAACTATGCGCAATTTGGCAAATAATCTCTCATAAAAAGTTATAATAAAGTAAAGGAGATTCTATGAAAAATTATATTTTACCCATATTCTTAATTTGCACCTTGTTGATGCCGGCGCAAGCCAAACAAAATAAGCTACAAAGCCCTGTTTTAAATACTCTAGAACAAGAACTTAAACGCGAATTTAAACAACTAAAGAAAGCAAAACCGCCCGTATATTTTATGTCCTATCAAATAACCGAACTCAATAACCTTTATTTAAGTGCGACACTCGGTACAATTAATTATGAAAAGAAAATCCAGGAAGCATATTTGGATGTTGATGTCCGTGTCGGATCACGGGAGATGGATAATACGCGTAAAATTAAACTTATTGATATGGACCTTTTATCAAATAACTCAAACAAAAACCCTTTTGTAATAAAAGTTTCATTAACAAACCCGGCCTCTTTAAAAAATTCCATTTGGCTTACCACAGATTTAGTAGCAAAAGCCGCACAAGAACAATATTTAAAGGTTTTAAACAATAGCAAAACCGCCGCGACAAGAAATGATAATTCGGCAGATTTTTCCAAAACACCTAAACACCCGGCCCAATATATTGCCGATATGCCTAATGTAGAAATAAATGTTACGGAACTTAAAAAGGAAATGGAAAATCTCTCCGCTTTAATGAAAGGCTATACCTTTATTTATGCTTCAAGTGTAGATTTCAATTTAGTGCGTGAAACAAATTATTTTGTAAATTCAGAAGGTGCAAAAATTAAAGAACCCCGCATTTTAATAAGGCTTAACTATCAAATAAACTCAAGAAACAAAGACGGTATGCAACTTAGCAGGACAAATTCCTATGATGGTATTTCAATGCAGGATCTTCCAACCGAAGAACAAATAAAACAAGATATTTTAAAATCTATTGAAGAGTTAAAACAACTACAAAATGCACCTAGTGCCGATACTTTCCATGGCCCTGTCATTTTAAAAAACAGGGCAGCGGGTGTTTTCTTCCATGAAATTTTAGGGCACCGCGTTGAAGGGCATAGGCAGAAAGATGATGACTTCGGGCAAACTTTCACTCAAAAAGTGGGCGAGCAAATTGTATCCCCCATAATAACTGTTTATGACGACCCGACGATGACCCACTTTAAAGGCATCCCTTTACGCGGACATTATTTATATGATGACGAAGGCACACCCGCCCAAAAAGCAATGATGGTTGAAAACGGTGTTTTAAAAGGGTTTCTGATGGGGCGCTCTCCGATAAAAAACTTTCCGAAATCCAATGGACACGGGCGTAAAAGTTATGGCAGGAAGGTGGTTTCAAGGATGGGTGTAACCGTAGTGGAAGCACAAAACCAAATACCATACGAAGAATTAGTACAAAAACTTAAAGAGGAAATTAAACGCCAAAACAAACCTTACGGGCTTATTATTGATGATATTTCAGGTGGGTTTACCAATACCGATACTTATTCCCCGCAAAGTTTTAAAGTGCAACCGCTTTTGGTTTACAAAGTTTTCCCGGATAACAGGCCCGACGAACTTATCAGGGGTGCAGATATTGTGGGTACACCACTGACAAGTTTTAATAAAATTATTGCCGCCGCTGATGATAACGCTTTATTTAACGGCACTTGCGGTGCGGAATCAGGCTGGGTACCGGTTTCAGCTATCGCACCAAGCCTGTTAATCAGCGAACTTGAAGTAGAAAAAGTAAATAAAACTTATGAAAATGTGCCGATACTCCCCCCACCTAGTGCGGAAACTAAAACAAAAAAGGAGGTAAAATAATATGAAACGCTTTTTAATTATTATTTGCTTATTTGCCACTGTAAATGTTTTTGCCCAGACCTTAAAAAACGAAGTTGTTTTTGAAGCAATGGAACAAGAAATGAAACGCACGATGTCCCTTTCAAAAACCACGCCCAAAATACATTTTGCCGCATTTAGGGTTGGTGATTATAGCGGTGCTTCAGTAATCGCCGCACGGGGCGGAATTGTGCAAGAGCAACAAAAACAATGGGTTAATACGGATGTAAATTTACGCGTAGGAACACAAAAAGAAGACAGCAGTTTCTTTGAAACCAATACTTATACCCAAAGTGATTTACAGGAAGGTGCCCTCTCCCCGGAGGGAATACGCGCAGGACTTTGGGCCGTTACCGATAAAAGTTATAAAGATGCCCTTGATATATATGCCAGAAAACAAGGCTATAAAAACAAAAAAGCACAAGAAGAAGTTTTTGATGACTTTTCCCAAATAACACCGGCTGAAGATGTAAAAATCCACGAAAAAACAATTTTCCCTATGGATAAATTTAAAGAAATCGCGCAAAGAACTTCTGCCGCAGGTGCTCTTAATGAACTTGAAAAATTTAACACAAGTGTAACAGCTAATGAAGAAATAATTTACTATCTTTCAAGCGAAGGGGCTAAATATACCCGTAAAGATTTGATTATTCAAATATCTTTTTATGTCAAAGGCAGGACGAAAACCGGTTTTGAATTTGATGATAATAAAACATTATCTTATGCTGCCTTAGAAGATATCCCTTCTGTTAAAAAACTTGAAAATATTGCCCGTGCTTTTGCAAAACAAACAGCAACTTTCACAGAAGCACAAAAAGCAACTGCTTTTATCGGTCCTGTTTGGCTTTCAGGCGAAGCAAGTGCAAAAATGTTTGAGAACACTTTTATAAAAAATATAAATAATACACGCAAAATTATCTTTGATATGGGTAACGGAAACTTCCGATATGCTTTAGGAGAATTTACTTTAAAAGAAGATCTGAAAGTTTTACCTGTTAATTTTGATGTCATTGATAATCCTTTGCAAAATAATTACAACGGTAAAAAAATGATAGGTGCTTATAATGTTGATGACGAAGGTGCAAAAGCCCAAGCATTATTCCTTGTCAAAAACGGTATTTTAAAAGATTTACCAAAAACTCGGTCCTTAATTAAAGGGCAAACAAAAACCAATGGTCATGCCATGACAAACTGGGGCGAGAATCTGTACGCTAAAGCAAATGTCACCAATTTGTTTTTCTTTCCCCATGAAACAACACCTATAGAAGGTTTCAAGCAAAAATTTATGGATTATTGCAAAGCCGAAGGCCTTGAATATTGTTATAAGATATATACGAGGAATATAACCGGTGCGGATGATATTTTAGCTATAAAAATTAATGTCAATACCGGGGAAGAAACCCCTGTTTACGGCCTTAAGAAACCGCAATTAAATTCCAGAACTTTACGTGATATCAAATTTGCCGCAGATGACTTAACTTTGTATAACACCCCGGCAGGTGTTTCTTATGTAGTGCCATCGGTTATCTTAAGCGAAGCGGAACTAACACCGAGTCAAGCATCACCTGCAACAAAAATGTTAGTTACAAGGCCATAGGGTTAAATAATCTCTTTTAAAAAAGGGTAATAGAAATCTTTTTTGAAAGGATAGCGCATTTCTTTTGCACGGCTTGTGGCAGTAAATTTTACGCCAGCACCGCGTATTAAACAAAGTGGCGTTTGATTATTTGATTCCCCCATACAAAACCCAGCAGCGGTAGCAAGAGCATCTGCTTTGTTTACCAAAGTTATTTTAAGCGGACGCGCACATAAATCTTTTTTGTTTATCAAATTTTCTACACCGTAAAAACCGCTGTAAGCAATAGCGATATTTATAACACCGGAACGCAAAGGCAAAATAAAACTGTCCGTTAAAATTACACCCAAATTTTTAATTTTATAATGTTTTATCAATGTGCGACGCAAAGTGTCTGCCGTCTTATACGGATGTTTTGGAAGCAAAATTATTTTGTCAAAGGCATTGCTCTCATCAATACCAGCATTGGCACAAATTAAACCTTGCCTGACGGTAAAATAACATAATGCAGTTTTTTTGATATAAGAACTTTCTTGTTTTATAAGTTTTAATTTAGCGCTTTTCGGGTAAATTCTGCCTTCCGCAAGGCCGGCAACTTTAGACGATAGACAAATAATATCTCCATTTTTCAGAGGTGGTAAATTATTAAATAAGAATTTATTTAAATCGTCCCCGGGTTTAAAAATTTTTGTTTTTATAGGTTTAATTTCCATTAAAAAGGCTCCACAAAATATCTGAAAACTGCATTTGCAAAATATTTGCCTTCTTCCGATAATTTTAAATTTTTACTATCTTTTAAAATTAATTTTTTATCAAGTAAAATTTTAAATTCTTTACTAAAATATTTAAGCATTTTTTTAGTTAGTTTAAAACCGCTTAACATGCGGAATTTAAGTAAAATTTCTTCCCCCACTTTAGCTTTACCTTGTAATTTCTCTTTAAATACTACAGGTATTTTATTTTGCTTTAAACTTTTAATATATTCTTTTACATCAGCCGTATTTTGAAAACGCACGCCATTTATATAAGATGCCGCTGCTGAACCACAACCCAAATAAGCCCCGCCCGACCAATAATTTACATTATGTTTGCTTTCATGTTTAGGCAAAGAAAAATTAGAAATTTCATAATGAACAAAACCGCTTTTACACAAAACATCCTCAGCATTTTCAAGCATTTTACGGGTTAAATTATCATCGCAAACATAACCGGTTTTATAAAGCGGAGTGCCTTCTTCTACTTGTAAACCATACACGGAAATATGCTGTGGTTTTAATAAAACCAACTCCTTAACACTTTGCTCAAAGTCCGCCAAAGTTTGATTTGGAAGACCGGCAATCAAGTCTACATTAACATTAGCGAAATACTTTTTTGCTTGTGTGTAGGCATGCAAAAAAGTCGCATAATTATGTGCGCGGCCAAGTGTCTTTAAATGCATATCTTTAGTGCTTTGAAGCCCTAAACTCAGACGGTTTACACCTAAATTTTTAAGCAATTTTATTTTAGATATTGTTAGGCTTTCGGGATTAGCCTCAAAAGTAATTTCTTTAAAATTTTTATAACAGGAATAAATACTGTTAAATAAAAATTTAATTTGGGCGGCAGTTAAAAAACTCGGTGTTCCGCCACCGATATATAAGGTTTTAGGTTTAAAATTTTTATAATGTTCTTTTTGTATCAGCAGTTCTTGTTTAAGTGCTTTTAAATAAGGAGTGCGCAAGCGTTTAATACCGGCAAAAGAGGCAAAATCACAATATGCACATTTGGAAATACAAAAAGGAATATGAATATAAAGCCCTTGCATTATTTGCCTGCTTTAAAATTAAGATAGGCCTCAATAAACCCGTCAATATTGCCATCCATGACGCCTTGAATATCGGAAGTTTCAAAACCGCTTCTTAAATCTTTAACAAGCTGGTATGGCATAAAAACATAAGAGCGTATCTGATGCCCCCAAGCGATATCGCCCTTTTCACTATAATGCTTTTCCATTTCAGAACGCTTTTTATCAAGTTCCATTTCATAGAGTTTTGCTTTAAGCATTTTTAAAGCGCGTTGTTTATTTTGAAGCTGGGAACGCTCCACCTGACAGGCAACAACTATGCCCGTGGGTTTATGCAAAATACGCACAGCTGTTTCCACTTTATTGACATTTTGGCCGCCGGCACCACCGGAACGGCAAGTGGTAACCTCAATATCGCTATCTAAAACTTCAATATTTATTTCATCTTCAATATCAGGCAAAACATCAAGTGATGCAAAAGAAGTGTGACGGCGTGCATTTGCATCAAAAGGTGAAATACGCACAAGGCGGTGAACGCCGTTTTCACTTTTCATCATACCGTAAGCATATGGACCTTCAATAAAAAGAGTAACATTTTTGACACCGGCTTCTTCACCGGCAAGATAATCGGTAACAGATACTTTAAAATTGTGATTTTGCGCCCAACGGGTGTAGAGCCGTAAAAGCATATCGGCCCAATCGCAACTTTCCGTACCGCCTGCCCCTGCGTGTATGCTGACGATCGCATTAAGTTTATCATTTGGGTTTGACATTTTTGTTTTGAACTCAAGCTTTGCGAAATCTTCCTTCAAAGTTTTTAAATTGTTTTCAAGATTTTTAAGTTCGGCCTCATCTTGCATTTCTTGCACTAGTTCAAAAAGTGTTTTGTTATCTTCTAAATTTTTAGAAAGATTTTGATATGCGGAAATATCGGTTTTAAGTAAATCAATTTCTTTGGAAATTTTTTTTGCGCGTTCGGTATCATTCCAAAAATCAGGTTCTAAAGTTAATTTTTCTTTCTCTGCTAGTAGTTGCTGCTTTTCATCTAAATGTAAAATTTTATGCAAGTTTTGTAAACTTGCACTTAGTTCTTCGAAAATGGTAAGTATTTCCTTACTCTCCATAACTTTCCTGTATGTAAAATGCAACTGCAACACCCCAAAAAGAAAAGGCCAAAAAAGCACAAATGAGGGCGAAGATGTCACCATATCTTGTATATATGGTTTTTTTGCTTCTTGTTTGAAATTTAAAATCAAAAATTGCGGTTTCTTGCTCAAATAATTTACCGGACCTAAAACGGAGTTGACCCAAACTGTCTATCCATGCATTATATCCCGTTGTAGTAGCGCGAAGTATCGGGCGGCGATTTTCAATAGCCCTAAAAACATTTATTCTTAAATGCTGGAGTGGCGCCGCTGTTTTTAAAAACCATCCATCGTTTGAAATATTTATAAAAAATTGTGCACCAGATCTTGCTTGTAAACGCCAAATTGTAGGAAATAAAGATTCAAAACAAATGTTAACCCCAAACGGATACTTAATATCACCAAGAGATAAATTCAGTACTTTACCAAGATCTTTGCCCTCACTAAAATTGCCTGTTAAAGAAGTTATGCCTTTGTCCCTATAAAAATTGTTGAATATTTTTTGGAAGGGCAAAAATTCGCCGAAAGGAACAAGTTTGTTTTTTTGATAACTGTCTATTAACCCATCTTCATCAAACAAACCGGCACCGACATATAATTTATCCTCTTTGACTTCTGATCCGCCGAAGAGTTGGGGTGCCTGATATGTTTTTGAAATATTTTGAATAAAATTTTTATTTCTCTCCGATGTAAAAGTACCGTCTAAAGAAGTTTCCGGCCAAATGATAAATTCCACATTTTGCCCTAACAAAGAAAGAGCTTGTTTGTTTAAAACGGAATAGGCTTCATCACCTGCACCAAGTAAAATTAATCCATGTGTGTTCGGTTGCATTAAAGCAACTTTTATCTGTTTAGGGTAAGTGTTTTCAAAATCCATTTGCCTTTGGATTTCTTTTTTGCCAAATACAAAATTTAACCCAAATAAAAGAATTGCGGAAATTAAAAACAAAATTTTTTGGCGTTTTCTGTATTTCCCAAATAAACAAGCAAGTGCAAAACAAATAAAAACTATTATAAAACTAACCCCATAAGCCCCCGTAACGGAAGATATTTGTATTAAGGGTAAAATTTCAAATTGACTGTAACCCAAAACAAACCACGGGAAAGAAAATAAGTAAAAAGCTATTATTTGATGTAAAAATTCCAAACTTACCCATAAACATGCGGCGCCTAGCGGTAAAACCCAATTCAAACTTTTAATGTAAAAATAGAAGAAACCAAATAGCACGAACTGAAGTGCCATTAAAGCGCTAAGTCCGAAGAGGGAAAGATAAGATAAAAATTGATCTTGTGTTCCAAATTGTACGGTTGGGTAAATCCAATAAAGCAAAATCAAATTGAAGGCAAAACCTACAATAAAAGAGTAAAATAAATTTAAAAATAATTTTTTAAGGTTATTTAAAACTATAGCAAATAAGAATATACCTATCCACACACCTAAATATCTGTTGTTTGCTAAAAAAGATGAGCCCAAACAAAGCGCCGCCGCTAAAGCTGACAAAGCAATAATTATCCCCTTAAATAACGCAGAGATTATAACCCAAAAAATATTATTTTTATCTTTTGTGTTTTTATCTCTAGTAATTAAGGTTAACTTGTCTTCTTTTTCAGTTTTACTTTTTTTAGACACTTATTTACCACAACATTTTTTATATTTTTTACCGCTACCGCAAGGACACAAATCATTTCTGCCAACTTTGTGAATAGGTTGGTTTTCTTGTTTTACTGCGGCCGGCTGTATATTTTGCGCACCGCCCTCTTGCATTTTTTGCGGAGCACGTGCTTTGGGCGGTAATTTAATACGGAAAATATAATCTACAAAGAAATCGCGTATACGCGTCATCATATTTTCATATAAGACGTAAGATTCTTTTTGATATTCAATTAAAGGATCTTTTTGTGCATAGCCACGCAAACTCACACTCTTTTGCAATTGATCTAGTTCATACAGATTCTGTTTCCAACTTTGGTCCAAAAGTTGTAAAAGTAACATTCTTTCTACTTCTGCAAAATCAAACCCTTGTTCTTTAAAAGCTTCCGCGCGTTCTTTATAAATATCTTTAATTTTAGGCATTAATTCTGCTAAAATATTTTGAGGTTTTTTGCTTAAGATATCTTCCTGTGAAACCGCCTCATCAATACCGAAAATACGTTTATAAATTGTATTTATACTTGTTAAATCGGTAAGCTTCGGGTGGCGTTCATCGTAGAATTTATAAAAAATTTCAGCAGTTGTTTCTTCTATCATTTCGGCAATTCTTTCAGTAAAATTTTTACCATCCAAAATTGCATTTCTTAAGTTGTACACAGCGGTGCGTTGCTGATTCATAACTTTATCATAGTCAAGCAAGTATTTGCGGATATCAAAGTTATGGCCTTCCACACGTTTTTGGGCACTTTCGATTTGTTTTGAAATTATGCGTGATTCAATAGCTTCACCGTCTTTCATACCAAGAGTCGTCATTACTTTGGCAATACGCTCGCTGCCGAATAAACGCATAAGTTCGTCATCTAATGCTACATAAAAACAACTTGAGCCTTTATCCCCTTGCCTTGCACAACGCCCGCGAAGTTGATTATCAATACGCCTACTTTCATGACGTTCTGTACCGATAACTGTTAAACCACCGTTTTCTTGTACAAATTTTTGTTCGGCTTCATCACAAGGATTACCGCCCAAAACGATATCTGTTCCGCGGCCTGCCATATTTGTTGCAATTGTTACTGCACCCTTTCTGCCGGCTTGGCTAATAATTTGTGCTTCCATCTCGTGATATTTTGCATTTAAGACCTTGTGCGGTATACCGATTTTGCGAAGCATTTGGGAAAGTTGCTCTGACTTTTCAATAGAACGAGTACCTACAAGTACCGGCAAGCCTTTACGCCAAAGTTCTTCAACACGTTCGACAACAGCCTGGAACTTTTCACGTTCGGTTTTATAAATTACATCTGGATAATCAATACGTCTGCAAGGCTTGTTTGAAGGTATTTCCACAATATCAAGTTTATAAATTGTCCAAAACTCATTAGCTTCCGTCATAGCAGTACCTGTCATACCGGAAAGCTTTGCATAAAGTTTAAAGAAATTCTGGAAAGTAATTGTAGCCAAAGTTTGGTTTTCTTCTTTAATCGGCATATGCTCTTTGGCTTCTACTGCTTGGTGTAAACCGTCTGACCATCTGCGCCCCGGCATTAAACGACCGGTAAATTCATCAACAATAATGACTTCACCGTCTTTAACAACGTAATGAACATCACGTTCATACAAGTGATGCGCACGCAAAGCTTGGTTAATATGGTGTACCCACTCTGAATCGACATCAGCATAAAGGTTTTCAACGCCAAGCAGTTTTTCTGCTTTAGCGATACCTTGTTCAGTTAAAGTTACATTGTGGTTTTTTTCATCAATTAATGCATCATAACCGATAGATAAATCTTGCCCGGCATACTTGGCATTAACTTCATCGCGTTCCGTTATTTTGCGTACTTTTAAAGCAGAAATTAAACGGTTAACAATATAATATTTATCCGTTTTTTCATCTGAAGGACCGGAAATAATTAAAGGGGTTCTTGCTTCATCGATCAAAATTGAGTCCACTTCGTCTACAATACAATAATTTAATTTGCGCTGCACTCTATCCGCCGCACGAATAACCATATTATCACGCAAATAATCGAAACCGAGTTCATTATTAGTTACATAAGTTATGTCTTTTTTGTACATTTCTCGGCGTTCATCATTGGGCATATCGTGGTTAATAAACCCCACGGTTAAACCTAAAAATTCATGTATGGGGCCCATCCATTCCCTATCACGTTTGGCAAGATAATCGTTTACCGTAACTACATGCACACCTTTCCCTGTTAAAGCGTTTAAATAAGATGGCAATGTGGCAACCAAAGTTTTACCTTCACCGGTGCGCATTTCGGCAATTTTGCCTTGATGTAAAACTATACCTCCCAAAAGTTGCACATCATAAGGCCTCATGCCTAAAACACGTTTTGAAGCCTCACGGACTGTTGCAAAAGCTTCGGGTAAAAGGTCTTCTAAAGTTTCACCTTTTGCTAAACGGTTTTTAAATAAAACTGTTTGGTTTTTAAGTTCTTCATCAGTTAATTTGGAAATTTTTTCTTCTAAAGCGTTAATTTTATTTACAATAGGTTGTAATTTCTTTATTTGTCTTTCAGACTTTGTACCTATAATTTTGTCTATCAAATAATTTATCATAAATACCTCTCAAATTTAGGCTTTTTTAAAGGGCGAAATCGCACGAAGACGCGCAACTATACCCGGTAAAACTTTTATTACGGTTTTTATTTCTTCTAAAGTTGTGAATCTGCTTAAAGAAAATCTTATTGAACCATGTGCGAATTGAAACGGTACCCCCATGGCACGCAAAACATGGGAAGGCTCTAAAGAACCTGTTGTGCAAGCAGAACCTGATGAAGCACAAATACCTTCTTCATCCAAAAACATTAAAATACTCTCACCTTCAATATAACCGAAGCTAACATTTAGCGTGTTTGGAAGGCGGTTTTCTACATCACCATTGATTTTTGTATCAGGGATTTGTGCAAGTAATTCCTTTTCAAGCAAATCGCGTAATGTTTTAACTTGGGTTTGATACTCCGGCAAATGCTGTTTGGCAAGTTCCGCAGCATACCCAAAACCGACAATATTCGGCACATTTTCTGTGCCGGCACGGCGTAAATTTTCTTGGTGCCCACCCCTCATAAATGGCATAAAGTGTGTGCCTTTTTTGACATACAAAGCACCAGTCCCTTTGGGGCCGTTTATTTTATGTGATGAAATTGAAACGAAATCAGCATCAATATCTTTAACATCCGTAGGTATTTTACCTGCCGCTTGCACTGCATCGGTATGGAATAATGCACCCTTAGCATGTGCAAGTTTTGCAATTTCCTTGACCGGGAAAATTGTACCTGTTTCGCTATTTGCCCACATGGTTGTAACTAGGGCGGTGTCCTCATCTAAAACACTCTTATACTGCTCCATATTAAAGCGGCCTTTTTCATCTACACCGATAATATCAAGGCGGTAACCGCGTGAAGCTAAATATTTACAAGCCTCCAAGACAGCGGGATGTTCTACGGCAGATGTGATAATATGCTTTTTTTGGCGGGAAGAATTAACAGCTGCAAATATAGCGGAACTATCCCCCTCCGTACCGCCGGATGTAAAAATGACTTCTTCAGGTTCTGCGTTTAATAATTTGGACACTTGCCCCCTGGCTGTTTCTATAGCATGCTTATTTGATCCACCGAAAGTATGGATACTGCTGGCATTACCGTAGAAATCGGTAAAGTATGGGGCCATTTTTTGCAAGACTTCCGGCAAAGTGCGGGTAGTGGCATTATTATCCAAATAAATTACTTTCACGCTTGTTTAACCTCAAGGTTTTTATCAAGTTTATCTTGTAAAGTTTTGCCGACAAAATTTTTAAGTGTCATTTGGCTTGCTATGCAAGATGCGCAGCCACCAAGTAAGCGTACAGTAACAACATTACCGTTTAGATCTACGAGTTCTATGCTGCCACCGTCTTTATTAAGTTGCGGTTTAATTTCGGTATTTAAAATATTTTCTATGGCTTTAATTTTTTCTACTATAGTTAAAGCAGAAAACGGTTTTTTCCCTTCCTGTTTTTTTTGTGGGAGTTCACAAGCCAAGACTTTATCTAAAATTTGTTGTATTGCACCCTTACATTTACCGCAAGCACCGCCTGCTTTTGTAAAGTGAGTGATATCTTCTACCGTTTTTAGGTGATTGGTATGTATGGCTTTTAAAATTACTTCTTCAGTAATATTAAAACATTCGCAAACAATTTTTGATTCTTGTGTTTGTTCAAAAACTACCGGCTTACCGCCTTGACGGTAACTTTTAATTGCAGCTTCCAAAGCCTCCATGCCCATAACCGAGCAATGCATTTTTGCCTCAGGCAAAGAACCTAAAGCATTAGCAATATCTTGATTTGTGATTTTTGAAGCTTCTTCTAAAGTTTTCCCTTTTGCCATTTCCGTCAATACGGATGATGATGCTATTGCAGATGCACAGCCGAAAGTTTGGAATTTAATATCCTCAATAACTTCTGTTTCTTTATTAACTTTTATGGTTAATTTTAAAGCGTCTCCGCAAATTAAACTGCCAACCTGGCCCGTTCCGTCAGCATTTTCTATGGTACCGACGTTGCGAGGGTTTTTGAAATGATCTAAAACTTTATCTGTATAATCCCACATAAAAACTCCTACACTGCTAATATATATTATAGCATTTATATGTAGAAGATTATGTCAGGAAGGATATCTTTTCATATTACCTCGCGATAAAATGATAAAATATATACGTAATACAAAATTTATGACAAGATTCCTATTTTTCTGGACAGATTTTTTTGTCTATTTAATTATAATTGCCGCCGTTCTTATTTTAAGGCACGGGAATTTCAATTTATTATTTTTTTATTATAATTGTGAAATACTTGTCCCTTTATTTTTCTTAATATCAGCTTTACTTTGGATATTCTCTTTTTACGATTTCCATTCACTTAAAAAATCGCAAATTACTTATAAGAACTTGGTTGTTGTCTTTTTTATATCATTTTTTATAGCAGCAGCTTTTATTTATTATATGGCGCCCGTACTAAATATAGCAACGCCGAAAACAATACTTCTCGGTGTTTTTGTTTTGTATTATTTCTATATTTATTTGTCCCGTAAATTATATGCCGGCATTACTTTCCATAAAACCAATATTTTAGTTTTTGGAAGCAGTAAAACTTTAGACAAACTTCTTGAAGAATTAAAAAATTCTAAGAGATACAATATTATTGCTCATTATGAAACTACTGAAAATATGGAATATCCAAAAGATATAGATTTAGTTTTAGTTTCCAGTAAGTTATTCAACCAAAATAAAAATGCTTGGCAAATTATCTCTCACAAATTTTTACTGAAGGGGTATTTACTTACCACCGATTTGCTTATGTTTGAAGATGTCTTTAAACGCATTTCCAAGGAAGGTATTAAAGATAATATGTGGTTGCTTCGCGGTATCGCAGCCAGAAAAAAACATAATATCTACCCGACATTAAAAAGATTTATTGATATTTCTTTTGCTTTATGTTTACTTCCGATATTGATTTTGCCAATATCCTTACTATATCTTTTGATAAGGCTTATAGATGGTTTTAACCCTATTTTTTTACAAGAACGCATAGGACAGAATGAAAATAAAATATATGTATATAAATTTAGGACTATGATACCCGGTACGGAAAATATAACAAAATTTGGTGCTGTTTTAAGACGTTTTAGATTAGATGAGATACTACAAATTATAAACATTTTAAAAGGGGATATTTCTATTGTAGGGCCAAGACCTTTGGGATTAGCAGATTATAATGTTTTAAACAAATATGTTCCAAGTCACTCTGTCAGAAATATAATAAAACCCGGGCTAACCGGTTGGGCCCAATTAAATTTTAAAGCACCGCCAAATTATTCCGTAGTTGATTTACAAAAAAATAATTTAAATGATGAAATTTTTGATGATGCTTTCAACCGCCTTGCTTATGATGTTTGGTATATTAAAAATCGCTCATTTGCACTTGATATCGAAATACTCCTTAAAACCGCAAAACGCGCTTTTATTAAAGATAGTACGATAAAAGAATAGGAAAATTTTTAAATATAGAAAAGCCCCACCGATTCGGTGGGGCTTTTGTTCTTAACTGAATATCTTAATTAGAAAATGGCTTTAATAAAAGCGCCAACCCTATTATTATAATAGCGGTTTATGGCACCCGAATTTGATGCACGGCGTCTATATTGATACCAAACACCTGCACTTAACCATTCTTTAAACTGATAATTAAGTTCCGGGCGAACAGTGTAAACGTCATCAGATCTTTTAACGCCGGTTCCATCATCTTTAGGATAAGAAAGATTATCATAACCTAAAGTTAAACCAACGGTAAATTTGTCCTTAATCTTTTGAGCACCATACAAATTAACGCCGGTAGAAACGAAATAGCGGTTATTGGGATATAAAATTTCTTCAAAATCTCTCGTACCGCTTAAGCGGAGTAAGTTCTTAGTAGTAGGTTCCCAAGTAATTGAAACATTATAACCAAACAAATCGCCATAATTATCGCAACCTGCCTTATCATGGCTATAATTCCTGTAATTGTAGGTTGCTTTTGCCTCACCTGTTACTTTAGAAGCCAATTTACCTTCAATACCTAAAGCAGCTATGCCGCCTGTAGAATTATTTTCATGATTGCTATCATAGGCTAAAGCGGTGTAAGTATATTCGGCAAGCAAGCTGGTTTTTTCGGAAACATTATAATAAATACCTACCCCTGCATTGACACGGTTTCTATCAAGTGCTGTCATAACGCCACCACTGGTGTATTTTTCATACTCATCAGAGGCCTTGAAACCTATGCTCAATTTGTTCTTTGTGCTGGTTTTGTAAGAAATATAGGCTTTATTATTTATTCTTTGATCTCTAACGGTAATTTCCAAGTTGGCAGGATCGGATGTAAGCAAGAATGTATCCCCAACTTTAAAAAGATCATTGCCGAAATCAGCGTTAACTAAAGCATCCCAAAACCCATTTTTATGATTATGTTTTTGATAAGCATTGTAACCGCCGATAGCACTAAATTTCCCTTTTAAAGAACTGTTCGGAACGGTTAAATCATATAAAGCGCCGAGTTTGGTGGAACTGATAGCAGAGCCCACTCTGTTATCATTGGTTAAATAAATGTTATCATCATAACTTAATTCTTCAAAAGCAATAAATTTAAGATCAGAGGCATTAAGAGTTAAGACAGATAAACATACCAATATAAATGTTGAAAATATTGATTTTCTCATAACTAGTTCCCGGAAGGTGAAGAGTTACTTAAATTTTGTCTTTCAACATCTTGATTTGCTTGTTGGGCAGCAATTTCATCTACGTATTCGGACATATCGGCAAAATCACCCATGTCTTTATATTTTGATCTGTTGCCTATATTCTTTATTTTGACATCACCTTCGAGAACGGTTATTTCTTTGGTTTTAGGATCTACGGCAATGGCAGCATAACCTTTGGAAGAAATTTCTTTATTCTCGATTTCAACATCTTTCAAGTCTGTACCTGTAATTAAAACTCTTCTATCCTTGTTTTGGACAGATACCGTTAAATTAGCCGGTATAATCAAGCGCACACCATTGTAAAGTATTTTGGAGGCAGTTTTGCCTGAAACAACAATGTGAGATTTATCTTTAAAGGACATTGTTTTGCCTTCCTGTAAGACCATAACTTCTGCTAATGCTGAGGCAGACAAAAACAACCCCATAACGACAAACATCATTACTTTTTTCATTTTTTTCTCCTTAATTTAATTTAAATTGGAACCACTCGATATATATTTTATCAATTTAAAAGTAGTAACGCAAACGAGCAGCAGTGGTAATTAATGCCCTTCTATAAAAGTTCGAAAATCAACCGTATTATTTATTTTTTTAAAAAGCCAACCCTTTTGGTCTTCATCATATAAAGAGGCTGTATCTTTAAAATTTGCTTTTAACGCTTTGTCTAAGTATTTATACATATTTTTTTTATCACGTTTGGCAGTCCAATAATACCCGGCATAATTTATCGCAGCGGAAGCAAGTACCGGAGAGTATTTTAAAGCAGATTCAAAATCTTTTTTTGCCTCTTTATATTTACCCATTTTCATATTTACATATCCCCTATTGTTATAGGATATAGCCCAAGTAGGGTTAAGTTCTAAAGAGGAAGAATAATCTCTTCGTGCATTTTCCCAATCTTCCAATACTTCATAGATTAAGCCACGCCTATTATAGTAAGTATCTTGAGGATGAAGAGCAATTAAAGATGTATAATCTTCTATCGCTTGTTCATACATGGAAATTTCTTTGAAAGCGGCAGCCCTTAACATTAAAGCTGTTTCATTAACCGGATTTCTATTTATAACGTGGCTCAAAAGCGAAATTGCTTCATCATACATATCCCTGTTTGTGCGTATACGGGCAAGATATAAAATTGCGTCCTCATCCTCGGGATTTTGTTTAAGTAAATCATTAAAAATTTTTTCTGCCGTATCATAATTATAGAGTTTATAATTGGCACGGCCTTTTAAAAATTGTGCTTTATTTTTTAAAGATTTATCAGTGACTTTTTTGAGATCAGACAAAGCACTCTTCATCTGCCCAAGTTCAATAGAGCATAAAGCACGGTTATAATAAAATGAACTGTTTTTACCGTTCAACTTAATGGCGGAAGTAAAATCATCTTTAGCGGCGGCATAATTCTTCATATCCAAATAAGCAAGACCGCGTGCATAATATTTTGAAGAATCATTTGGGGAAAGTTTTATAATTTTGGTATAGTCGGCAAGGGCTTTTTTTATCTTTCCTTGTTCTTTATAAGCATCACCGCGCTTGTGATATGCGGCAATAAATTTGGGTGATTTATTTATTGCTTTAGTATAAAGTTCTATTTGCTTTTTTAAATCCTTTTCCTTTAAGGCCTCTTGATAGTATTGCCCTGCTGTTGAACCTAAGCAAGGCAATGCCAAAGAAAACAATAAAAGAAAAGTTAAATATTTCATTGCATTAAGTGCCAAATTACAAATTGGCTTAAAACAAGTAATATACCTATAAGATAACCTGCTGCTAAAGCAATTTTGGTAAAAAGTTTTAAATTTAAAACAATAGCCAAAAGCAAGCTGAAACGAATAGACATTTTAGCAAAAAATTCTGCTTTGTTTTGTACTTTTTTGAAACTTCTCACCATAATATTCTTGATTACAAAAAGTATACCACCCAAAAAGGCAATAACTATCACACCTGCGGCGGTTTTAGCCGCGTATTTACGAACATTTTTGGAGATATCTTCAAAAGTTCTTTTTATGGTTTCAAGTAAACTATTTTGCTCTAGTTTATCTGCAAATTTATCTACTTTACTTTCAATGGAATTTTTAACTCTCAAAACAGTTTTTCTTATTATATCCCCTAAGGAAGATGAAACCGATAAAATGGTATGTAAAAATGCCATCATAAGCCCATAGAAGAACCCTAGAAAACCGTAAATACCGAAAAATATAAACCCCATTAAAATGAGATACCACAACGGATAAGCCATTCCTATAAAAAATTCTTTAAAGATAATATAACTTCCAGTTAAAAGCACCCCCATGGAAAGAAAAACCCAAAATATTATCAAAAGTAAACCTTTCTTAACTAGTTTTTGACAAATATTTACCAAAACCTCAGCAACAGGACTATGCTGACGCGGTTGACGGATTTTGCGCGCAGGTACTTTTGGCGTTTCTGCCGTTTGGATTTCTTGTTTATTTTCCGGTTCTGAAATTTTAACCGGCAAAGTGTTTACTTCTTTTTTCTTACGAGTTCTTTTTGTTTTTTCTGTTTTTTCTTCCATAATCCCTCTTAATGATTGTGGCAACAACAATCCCCGCAGCAAGTGTGGCCTTGTTTCTTTACGGTTGTTGCTCTATCTGAGATTTTAATCAATTTCCCTGTTTTCTTATCGATTATATAAGTTCCGGTGTTTGACATTTTACCACTTCCTGTATTTCCAGTACATTACAGCACCCCACACAGACAAAATCGCAAGCCCCATGATAAGCCAAAATGCCTGAGGATGTTTCTGCATAGGTATTGCTACGTTCATAGAAAATGCGCTAACTACAAAAGTTGGCACCATGATCCAAATAGTGATAGTATTTAATTTCTTAACCAGCAAGTTTAAGTTATTGTTAACAATAGATGCACGCGCATCCATCATGCTGGCCAAAATGTTTGAATATATTTCCGCTTGCTTCTGTGATTGCGTATTTTCGACAATAATATCGTCAAGCATTTCTTTATTTTGTTCGCTCAAACCGATTCTGTTACTAAAGTTGCGGAGTTTTTCAAACACAAAACCATTTGCTGTAATAGCACTTGCATAGTACACTAAACTTTTTTCTAAACTGAAGAGATTTAAAAGATATTTATTATCCATTGATTGCGTCATTTTATCTTCGATTTCTTCGGTAATCATATTAATTACACGCAAATGCTCAAGATAATGTGAAATTGCATTATATATAATTTTTAAAAATACTTCGTTTAAATCCGATACACAATTAAAGCGCTTGCCGATAAATAAGGGTATGTCTTCAGGTAAAACTATGACAAGTTTATCCTTGTATAAAAATAGCCCCATAGAAGCAACCCTAAAAACAAGTTGATCTTTACCGGAATAATTACGCGGACGGTTCAAAATCAGAGCGGTATGTTCCGGTTCTGTTTCCAGACGAGGAAGTTCTTCCGGGTCCATAGCGGAAGCAAGTGTGTGTTCATCGATTTTAAGAACATCTATAAGATATTTTTGTTCTTCTGCCTGAGGGTTAACAAAAAGCAATATTCCTGCCTGCTCCGGCGCGAGGGAATTTTCTTCCTCTATTTTATTGTTTTTTATAATATATTTCTTAAGCATAAGCGCACCCAACCATTTACTTAATCAAAATATTTTATACTCCACCCTTGTATTTTATATAATTTATAGAGCATTGTACATAAAAATTTTATCATTTTAAGAGGTCTAAATGTTATACTCTAAAAAAAATAAATTAAAATTAAAACCTTTCTTCACGGCAAAAGATTTTTTGGAAGGTAAAAAAACTTTTTTTAAATTACCCAAAACCGCAATTTTAATGCCTTCGGCCGATATGGGCAAATTTTTAAAAGGCCACATAAAAAAACATTATAATTTGTTTGCCGATATTGATTTATTAAATGATAATGTTGCAGTAGTGCATAATTTTTCCATCGGTGCACCGTTATGCGTGTTTATCGCAGAACAGCTTGCACAACTTGGTGTAGAAAATTTTATTTTAATCGGTGTGGCGGGCGGTATAGGTAGAAATTTAAACTTACACCAAAAAGTGCTTTGTACCGGTGCTTTTGCCGATGAAGGCACAAGCCGTCATTATGTAAGTGAAACTTTGATAAAACCGTCAAGAGAATTAACTTCAAAACTTAAAAATTTAACCGAAAATAAAGGCTACACCTGGACTATAGATGCAATGTTCTGCGAGACAAAACAAGAAGTTTTATTTTATGAAAAACAAGGCGCGCAAACTGTTGAAATGGAAGCTGCCGGGGTTTTTGCTTTCGCAAAAAAACGTGGGCTTAAATGTGCCGGGGTCTTCGTCATAAGTGATTTGCTTAATTCCAAAAAATGGGATGCCATACCCGATCGCAAAAAAAGCGCACAAACACTTGCCAAGTTAATGTTTGACATATCTAAAAAATTTGCTTAAAGATTTATTTCTTTAACTCGCAAGCATCAAGAAGTTTCCAAAACTCTTCAACCGTTTGTATACGGTCTTCTTCGTTTTGGGCAAGAGCTTTAATTAGTAAATCATCCAATTCTTTAGGATATCTCGGATTTATTCTAGATGGCTTTACTATCTTTTTTGTATTTAAATCGTATCCCTTAACACCCCAAGGGACAACACCTATCAGGGCTTCATACAAGCAAACGCCTAAAGAGAATATATCAGATTGCTTGGAAGTGTAACCCCTTTGTTGTTCTGGGGACATATAGGCCGGCGTTCCCGCTACAGAATAACTTTCTTTATCCTTCTTATCCTTTACTATTTTTTGAGCGACGCCGAAGTCCATGACTTTAGCCGGGCCGAAATCCGAAATCATAATATTACCCGGTTTTAAATCGCAATGCACAATATCTAAAGAATGAGCATACGCAAGCCCATCGCAAACGGAATGGAAAATTTCTTTAATTTCCTTAAACGGTATATAATTGTCTATATCAAGACGCGTTTCAAGAGTTTGGCCTTCAACATATTCGAAAACTAAATATAAACTTGTTGTCGTTTCTATAACGGTATAGATTTCTACTATTGAAGGATGTCTAAGCATTGCCACGGTACGGGCTTCTGATAAAAATTGTTCTCTGAAAGCTCCGTTTTTTAAAAGTTCAGGCCTTATGCGTTTGACAGCTACTTTGCGTTTTAAAGCATTATCATATGCCTCATAAACTTTACCCATACCGCCTTCCCCGATAAGACGGATAAAATTATACTGTTCCTTGATATTATATTCCTTTAAGCGTCTGCCATGGCTATCAACATATTCCGGTTTGCGATAGCGAAAGAATAAAAGAATCAAGAAAAGAGCAGCAACTGCTATTAAATACTTAACAAACCATTTGGGTAAATTGCCTTGGGAATCTTTCGACTTTTGAATATTTTTAGAGGGATTGGCATAAATAACAGCCCTGGTTTGTTTCGCCTTTTCAGATTTAGGATTAAGGACAAAAGCGGCATCAATATCTTTCTTTGCTAGAGCAACTTTTTTATTTTTAAAATAACAATTGGCCCTGACCACATATGGCTCCACAACCGAAGGAGCCATAAAAATGGCTTTGGATGCATAATAGATTGCATTCTCACAATCATCTAATTTTTCATAGGCTAAAGCTTGGAAATTATATAAACGGACATCTATAAAACCTTCTTTAATCAATGCCTCAGAAAGGCTTATGGCTTTATTGTAATTTTCGTTTTTTATTGCTATTTCAATCTCGGTTAAACTGTTTTCAAGTAAATCTGATTTTTGACGTTCACTCACACCGGAAACAGGCGCGCTTGGAGTATAAATACCGTCAACAAATAAAGGTGATTTTTGCGCGAAAGATACGCAAAATAAAGTGCAAAAAAATACAGTTAAAAAACCAATTCTCGATTTTATGTCCATATAAATATAATAATATAAAAATTTTGCAAACTCAAGCCCGAATTCTATAAATCGAATAATTCTAGTTGTTTCGATTCTTCTTTTTTAGTGGCAACTTTTAGATTTTTAAGGCTGATGTCCTGAAATAAATTATATATATGCCCATTGGTAAATTTATTTTTTTTACCTGCATCCATAGTTAAATTACAAATTTCATCAGCCTCACTGTTACCTTCACGCAGGGTATGCCCCAAAGTAACGGTTTTAAATTGCTTAACTAAAGTTTTAATTTCTTCCATTAAAATTTTTAAATCAGGGTTTTTTATTTTATAAATACCGTTAAATTGCTTGACTAAGAGTTCAGAGTCTGATGTGATTTTCAAAACAGTTCCGCCTATTTTACCTGCTGAAATTAAAGCAAGCCTTAAAGCGTTATACTCTGCTTGGTTATTAGTGCATTTGGTAAAAAATAAACCTTGCTTAAGCAAAATTTTGCCTTGCTCATTTTTAATTATCACGCCACTTGCCCCTATACCTGGGTTACCACGGCTACCGCCGTCAATGTTTATAAGTAAAATCATATCAATTATTCAAAAACTCCTTTATTTTTTTCCAATCTGCTCTGTCAGAACGTGCGATTAATGTATATGACACACCTTTATTTTGATAACGGGCACTTCTGCCGATTCTATGGATATATTCTTCGGGGTTTTGAGGGAGTTCATAGTTTATAACACACCATATCGCAGGTATATCAAGACCACGTGCAGCGAGATCAGTTGCAATCATAATCTGTGCCGAACCTTGACGAAAATCAAGTAAATTTTTATCCCGTACTTTTTGTTGTAAACCGCCATGCATAGCAATAACAGAGAACCCTTTCCTTTTTAAGTAAACGGAAATTTCATTTGCTGCGCGTTGCGTTTTAACAAATACTAAAATTTGTTTCCCTGTTTTACTGTGTTCCTGCAAAAGTTCAGTTAACTTTTTTAATTTTTCATTACCCTCAATTTTGATAACTTTTTGCGTTATATTTTGATTAGGTTTATTAATTTCCCCTGCAAAAAACTTTATGGGGTTATTTAAATATTTTTCCGCAAGTTTTAAAACACGTTTCGGATAAGTAGCGGAAAACATCATGCTTTGTTTTTTTGCAGATAACCGCTCGAAAATATCTTCAATTTGTTCACGGAAACCGAGTTCAAGCATTTTATCCATTTCGTCCCAAACAACAAATTCAAAATCTTGTATACCAAAGGTTTTGCGTTTTATATGGTCATTTAATCTGCCGGGTGTTGCTATAACAAATTGTGGTTTTTGTTTTAGTTTCCTAAGTTGCCCTTGCATATTTTTGCCACCGACAATTAATGCAGTTTGCATAAAAGTATCTTGCATTGCTGCCTTAATAACTGTTTGTATTTGCTGCGCAAGTTCGCGCGTGGGGGCAATAATTAAAGCACGGGCAGTATCTTTTTTGGAAAGCAAATCTATCAACGGCAAAGCATAGGCAGCTGTTTTACCGCTACCGGTCGGCGAAGATGCCATAATATCTTTACCTTGCAAAATTTGAGGAATAACTTCCGCTTGCACTTTGGTAGGAACATTAAAATTTAATTTTTTAATTATTTTTAAACGGGCAGGGCTAAGCCCTAATGCAAAGAAAGTATTATTGGTCATAATAAATTTTTTATCTGCTAGGATAAAAATAAATATCAAGTTTAGTAAATGTTATACCTGCTTTAGCTAACTTTTCTCTGTTGATATCCCAATATTTACATTTTAAAGCGTTTGCGAGTTGCTCATTAGTAATTTTTAAAGATTGGCACACTATGGACGGCGTATAATCTTTGTTGGACACTGTTTTTGGGTTGGCAGTATCACCCAAATAAAAGCCACACGCCATATAGCGAATGCCTAAATAGTTAAATTCATAATTACAAAGTATTTTTTTTAATCTTGCCGTACTCATAAATTTCCTATGTTATAAACTTCCTATATAGTATAGCATTTTTATTTAAAATGATGGTAATTCATCTAACATATCTTCTGCAGAAAACATATTATCATAATAAAAATTTTTCTCTTTTAATTCGAAACTGTTAAAAATATTTCCAAGTCTTTGCAAATCACGTAAATTATCTGAATAATTTTCATTTTCGAAATCTATTAAAGTGATTATTAGTTTACCGTTAGCATCACGTCGGAAAAATAAGTTGTTATATATATCATCATAATAAAACCCTTTTCTGTTTAATTCCATCATAAAATCTAATATAGTTCCCCATTCTTCGGAAGTTATAGGTTGATTTCTAAGTCTTGTTTTAGCAAACAGAATTCCTTCTTTTCCAGAAACGGTATTGCCCCAACAAAAACCATTTTCATTTACAGGGGAAACTATAAATTTTGTTTTAACTCTTTTATCAGAATCACGAATCAAATGTTTTATTCTGCCGAATTCATCATTCGTAGATTTTAATATCCCTTCAGGAAGGCCTTCAATGTTTTCTGTTAAAATTTGCGGATATTCTATACCTATTTTGCTATATTTTTTAATTAGTTTGTGCTTTGTAATTATTTTGTGCAATTTGTTTGTATTTTCTATTTCTTCCGGTGTCCCATATTTTAAATAACCCACCACTTTGCCATGACTGTCAAAAAGTTTCCACACAGCATGAGGAATCACTGTTTTTCCGCTATCCGTTACCACTAATTCCGCCCTGCTAACATTTCTTAAAGTTTCCGGCAAAGAATAAGGTCTGGCACTATTAAAATAATTTCTTATTATTCTTAAATCGCGGGAATTATCTGTCGTAGTTAAAAATTTTTCAAAATCTAAAATGCCTATTACAAGTTTCCCTTCCTCATTCCTTCTAAAAAACATATTATTTATAAGATCTTCATGGGTAAAACCATACTTATTTAATTGCTCAAATAAGTGTTCTATTTGACCCCATTCTTCTTCTGTAATCCATTTATTATTAAGTTTTTGAGCAATGAATTTACTTGTTTCTTCCGTAGGGCGGAATTTGCCGGCTATCACGAAACCGCTTGCATCTATCGGGGTTGTTATAAAATAAGTTTGTGCCCTTTTTGATGGGTTTCGTACGTTCCCAATTATGCCTTTAAAATCTTTATTTATATTTTCTATTACATCATCGTTTAGACCTCTAGTCCCTTCCGCTAAAACCCGTGGATATTCCAAAACAATGGACAAATCACTCAACAAATTATTTTCCGTAATTATTTTTTCTAAGAGTTTCGCATTATCAATTTCTTCCTGAGTTCCGTATTTAAGGTAACCTAATATCTTTCCTTCCCCATCTAAAAGTTCCCAAACCGCACGAGCACTGACTAAACCGTCCTTTACAGGGACAAGACGGGCTTCGACAACATTACTTAGAAGAGAACCGGCATCATCTTGCCTATTATTTTTAGCAGGCGCTTTTTGAGTGTCTTTAATAAGCCCCATTTTTTCCAATTGTGATCCTATTATTTCTACTTCAAACACATTATCCGGGGTACCGTTTGGCGCAGTTTCAAAATCTAACATTACCATAGTAATTTTGCCTTTTTCATTTCGCCTGATATAAAAATTATTTACAAAATCTTCATGGACAAAACCACTGCGGTTTATATCTTCTATAATAGCTGTTACCTGTGCCCATTCATCTTTAGAGATCCCTTCTTCGCCCAGTTTCTCGTTTATCATATTCTTATTGCTCATCTTAAGTGCATCATAATATGAAAACCCATCCACTTTTATCGGTGTCATCATAAAAGGAACTTTCCCTCTGTTACGGCCCCATAATGAAGCCCTTACCTTGCTTAATTCTATTTCAAGTTTTTGTTGTACTTCTTTCGGAAGGGAAATTTCTTCCGTAATTATTTTCGGATATTCTATCTCAACCAATGGAAATCTTTCCGCATAATTATTCTCAGTGATTATTTTATCAATCAATTTTGTTCTTTTAATTTCTTCTTCAGTTCCGTATTTTAAATAACCTACTATTTTATCTTCACTATTATAGGCTTTCCAAACTGCACGTTTACCTACAGCCATACTGTTTGAAGGAACTAATTCCAATTTGGTTATATTTGAAAAATTAAATGAAATGGGCTTTAGCGAAGAATTAAATATGTGAAGCTTGCCCTCTTTATAACCTCTTGATAAGGGGAATTTTGCATTAAAGAAATCAACACTTAATGGTTTACCAGTAATAAAATTTTTGAGCCACTGTAAATTATGAATGGCAACAAAACCTTCATCTTCTTTATCATAAGAAGCGAAAACAGTGCCTACAACAGAAAATTTATTTGGTTCTGTTTCCGCCAAAACCGCACTGCCACTTGATCCAGCATCAGCACCGCCTTCCAAATAACTAACATTTGGAATGCCATGTAATAGTGACATATAGGAAGCCGTTTTGTGAGTTTGGTAATGGAAAATCCCATGCGGAAATCCCAGGGATAATACTTTATTATACTTATAAACATCTTCATCAAAAGCGAGTGATAAAGTAGGGCTTTGTATTTCTTTCCTAGGCAAGAAGATAGCATAATCTGCTACAGTAAGGTTATCATCATCAATAATACTTTTATAGAATAAGAAATCTGCTTTATCAACATACTCTCCATAATGATTGAAAACTTTTACTGAGGGGCTAAAACCTCCTACTAAGCCATGCCCTACTGAAATTATTGCTTGTTTATTTTCACCGAACAAAGGTATTCTCGTTAAGTAACCACTAAACAATCCATACGGGGTTGATAAACTAAAAATAGATTTACTCAATTCGCTAACGGGGTCATTGTTTAAACTTATGGGGCCGGATGGGTTTGCGGTAGCAGGATTTCCGTTTGGCAAAGATGTAGGTGTTAAAGTATTTGTGCCACCTTTATCGTCATTATTGAATGTAAATTCCCCGTCAAATAAGTTAAGCCAATTATCTTTATATTCTTTAGGCGTTGAAGCAAAAGCTGAAAGATCTAATGCTCGACCGATTTTTAGTGGCGGTGCTTGAATACCTACCAATTCATAAAGCCCATAGACAATGGCTGAAACAGCCGAAGCACTACCGCGCCAGAAGGGCACTACACTTGCGAAGATATAGGCTATATCAGCGATATTATTGTGCAATTTCTTAATTTCTTTAGCGTTTAACTGCCCACCGTTTTGTGCCTTTTCTATTAAAGGTTTTATATTATTATAATTTCCTTGAAGAGCATTAAAAAAGGCTTTTTTCTGTCTACCGAACCTTGTATAAGAGATAGTTGCTAAGTTTATCTCCGGCATTGTGGAAAGATGGGATAATATAACTCCTTCATAAGTTCTTAATCCTGTCACGCTATATGTTTCACCATTGTCAAATGTCCAATTCCCTTCCTTACCGGCTAACTTACCTGTTGCTCCGGCTTCCAACATCTCTTGTAAATATTCAGGATAATTTTTATCACTAACATGGTTATCAACAGCGGCAAGGCTTTCACGGAAGAGCCCGGAATATAAATCAGATCTAAAATCTGTATAAGCATCCATGAATTTAGTGATATCTTCTATTGATTTCCATTCTATTCCCTTTTCATCTTTCCTTAGATAGTTAAATAATTTAATGCGTGCTATGTTGAGATGGAAAGCATTAATATCTTTTCCAAGTTGTGTAAGAGCGGTTTCCATATCTTGCCCTTCTGATAAATTCTTTACAAAATTATCCATAGCGGTTTTCATACCGAAGACAAACAATGGGTTTGTCCCGCCGTAGTTGTTGTTTATTTGTGAAGGTAAATGAGTACCGAAAATATCAGAATATTTGGCAAGTTCTTCTAAATCTTGAGGGTTTTCTTTTGCGATTTGCGCTAAGTCTTTATTGTAATATTTCTGCCATAAATCGAATGTTTCTTCGCCCAAAATCCTTTTCATATTTTGGCTTTCTTCTTCGGTTAAAGGTTCACCGGTAAAAAGTTTAGGAACAAATCTTTTGCGTAATTCAACAAATTTTTCAACTTGACTGTTTTCTATTATCGGTGAATTAGTGCTTGCAAGGAACGGTAAAGCCGCTAAAGCAAACGGGGAAGTAGCAGGGTTTGCCAAAGTAAAAGCAAGTAAACCAACACCGACAACAGGCCCGATAATTGATTGTAAGTCAAAATTTATATCCTTAAATATTTTTTCTAATGCACCACGAAATAGATTTACTTCTTTTTCCTGTTTTTGTGTTGCATCTTCTTTTATAGGTTTTTCATCTCTTTCAAGGGCGCCGATAGTTTCTAAATCTTTTTTAATTGTATGAAAATTCGTATTTGATTGTTCAGTATGGGTTTCAACAGCTTGAATATTTTCGGTGGGTTGCAAAATGATCTCGCCATTATCACTTACAACTGCCCTGCGCCAAGCAACTTTATCCCATACTAAAATTTCAGCTATGTCTTCTGTGTTAACATCTTTAAATGCAAACTCATTTCTGGCCATAAATTTCGGCATATTATCTTCATGTATCTTTATCTTAACCAAAACAGGTACATGACCATATTGGGTTTTTATTGAATAACCAATTGCGTATTTAACAAGATCTGTAATATATACTTTGCCTCTGCCATCGGTAGCATCTTTACCCCTTAAACCTTCATGAAACATCCTTTCAAATTTTTCATAATTTGTTTCATTAAATATTCTGCCCCTATACATAAAGCCTTCTTCCTCAAATCCAACTGGTAAATGATTGTACATGTTTTCAGAATCATCAAGAAAAAGAGGCGTATTTTTATATTCATCTGTAAACAACATTTTGGCAGATATGGCACCCGGTTTGACATTTGCTTCAACTTGAGTGTTTACGAAGTCGCCGTCAAACAGATTGCGGAAATTTGCTATATAATCGTCAAGATCTAAAGCAAATGCGGAAAGATCCAAAGCACGACCGATTTTAACCGGGGATGCTTCTATACCTGCCATTTCATAAAGAGCGTGAACTAAAGCGGTGGTGGCAGAAGCACTACCCCTTTGAAACGGCATTACATTTGCAAAAAGATAGGCAATAGTTGCAATACTACCGTCAAGCCTTTGCCGCAAATATGCACTCCAGTTTTTACCTTCGCGCCTTTGGTCGATTAAATCTTTGGCGGTTTTCCATTCTTTTTCCAAAGTTTGATAGAAAGCCTCTTGTTGATCTGAAAAAACGGGATGGTTAACAATTGCACGGCCTTCTTTCTTGTTCTTTATTACCGTAGATAATTTTATATCATCATATTTATCTTCCCTGCTGTTAAGTGAGTTTAACATATCCTGTAAATATTCAGGGTAGTTGTTATTATTGATGATATTAAAGCCAAATACACTTTTTTTACGGGGAATACCAAAATATAAATCAACCAAAAAATCTTTACTTAAAACATCTGTATTTGTAAAGTCATCCCAATTTATTTGGGAACCTTCATTTTTGTATTTTTGCAATAATTTAATTTGTGCTATCTTATAATGGTACGCGTGAAGATCTTCACCAAGCTGCTCTATTGCACTTTGCATTGTTTTCCCGTTTGATAAATTTTGAATTAAATTATTTGTAATATCCCGCATAGCAAAAACATATAAAGGATTTAATCCGTCATAAGCATTTATCTGTGAAGGTAAATGGGTACTAAAAATATTAGAATATTTAGCGAGTTCGGCAATTAAAGCCGGATTTTCTTGTACCATTTGTGATAAGTCTTTATTATAATATGTTTGCCACAAATTAAAAGTTTCCTCACCCAAAATTCTTTTCATATTTTGGCTTTCTTCTTCGGTTAATGTTTTCCCGCTAAAAAGACCGGGAACAAACTTTTTATGCAAATTAAGTAATTTTTCCGCATCATCTTTGTAGCTAGGAGGTAATACAAAGTTTTTTGTACTTGCAATGAGTGGCAAGCCCGCTAAAGTAAACGCAGATACTAAAGGATCAGCCAAAGCAGATAAAGTTAAGCCAATTGTCGAAGAAAGATCAGCATCTGGTGTAAAGACTGTATTTAATGCTAATCCGCCGATAAGTGCCGCCGCCGCAGCATTTCCTAATTGTTTCCTTACTTCCAATCTGCGTTGCCTTTCAACTAATGTCTCCCCTGCCCTTAAACCACCGGGTAATATAAAACTAAATATATTACTTGGTGCCTTAAACGTGTTTGTTAATGTAGGTTTTAC